>Ga0136639_10000005_pt1 | contig 71162 bp, 58 predicted proteins | sample AntDrymUQ8592106_2_FD_113739 | JGI IMG/M metagenome (GOLD analysis project Ga0136639, IMG submission 113739) | Polar desert sand microbial communities from Dry Valleys, Antarctica - metaG UQ859 (21.06) | ecosystem: Environmental > Terrestrial > Soil > Desert | place: Antarctica: Dry Valley...
CGCCCGCATGCTCAAGCGCGTCAAACCCGTCAAAGGCCGCGTCGCTTGCTACACCTGCTGCCGGAAAACCTCCGGCGGCCGCTACGACCGCCGCTTCCAACTCATCGAAACCCGGGTGGATTAAGGACGCAGGCTAGGGAAACGGGCAAAAAAATGTCGCCGACACCCTCCGATGAGCAAACCCGGAAAGGATCCGGAGGGTGGCGGCGATTTTTTTGGGGGGAGAGAATTGTTGAGCCCTTGGCCTCGCCTGATGGACTGCTAATTTGGAACGAATCAGAAGTGAAACTTCTTAGTTTGTTTTGCAATAAAGTTTCGCGAAAAGCGAGAGGAATTCGCGAAACCACTCGAATTGGAGCCTTCATGGGTTTGGGATGGCGCTGACTCGGGAATTCTGCCCCGCATTTTACCGGCGGCGATCTCGACCCAGACTATTAGGCCCGTGCTGAGAATACGATCCGGCCGAAACCATGCAGTTTTTACGGCTGCTTCCGCGCTGCTAATAGCACCACCTCCGTGCTCCGGTTGACTTCTCTTCCTGCACGGTCTGGGCATCCACCCAACCAGCCCTTCAAGGCCGATCCCTGCCACAGCGGGATGGGACAGGCGCGGGGCCATCCTCCTTGCCAGAGCGGCATTTTTGTTAGACAAGGCGGGCATGGAAACAGGATCGGAAGACGGTGTTGTCAGATTGTTGGGCACGGCACCCGTCCGCGCGGGGCGCACCCGGATGCCGATCCAGCGCCTCTACCACATCCACTCCCGCGTGATGGACGGCGGTTTTCCCAACTGTTCGGACATCGCGCGCGAGCTTGAGGTGACGCGCAAGACGGTGCAGCGCGACATCACCTACATGCGCGACACGCTGCGCCTGCCGTTGGACTATGACGGCAGCCAGCACGGGTATTTCTACACCGACCGAGTGACCAACTTCCCTGCCTTCCAGGTCACGGTGGAGGACTTGGCGAGTTTGTTCCTTGCGCGCAGTGCCCTGCGCTCGATCCGTGGCACGGCCCTCGCGGAGAAACTGCGGCCGGTTTTTGCCGGAATGACCCACATGCTCGAGGGGGAGGTGAACTTCTCATGGGGCGACTTGGATGAGGCATTCTCGCGCAAGGTCGTTGAAGTCTCCGGATCAGACCTCAAGCGTTTTGGCAAACTTGCTGACGCCGTGCTCAACCGCCGGGCTGTTAGCTTCCGCTACCGCAAACTTGACGCCGAAACCAGCGAGCTGCGGAAAGTTGAACCTTACCATCTGGGCGAAGTTGATGGCTGCAATTATCTAATCGGCCATGACATTGAGCGAAACGCTCTGCGTACTTTCGCCCTGCCACGCATGAGCGCGCTAGCAGTTAGTGCTGGGCGGTTCGAGCGGCCGCAGAACTTTTCGGGCGCGGAGTATCTGCGGCGCAGCTTCGGCATCTGGACCCGCGAGGGCGATGAAACCCGCCATGTGGTCCGCATAGAGCTCAGCGGCTATGCAGCCAGGCTTGTCCAAGAGCGCCGCTGGCATCCAACCCAGGAAGTACTTCCGCTCAATTCCAAGGCAACCCGCGTGGAGGTGCGCTTTGAGGTCGGTGCCCTTGAGGAGGTCGTTCGATGGGTTCTTAGCTGGGGGGGCAAGGCCAAGGTGCTTGCTCCCCCAGAACTCAAGGCGAAGGTCAAAGCCGAGATCACCCAAATGTCCGCCCAATAGGGAATCGATCTTTGCCAGCAAACGGCCAGCCGGATTGCAATTTGCCGTAACATTGCACTCTCAAGTGCATCGCGCACGGGAAAGCCGCTCATCAGGCGCTGCGTGAACCCTCCTGCACGACCTGCCGGGGAAGCCTGTTCGTTTTTTTACTTTGATAATGAGCTTCTTACGCCCAAAGTTGGCATTGCCTGAGCCCCCCTGCCGCCCGTAGGCACATGCCTTGCTATATCCAATGGCGTGTCCGATGAATCCTCCACCCGCTCCAATGAGAAGCTCTGCTTCTCTGCAGGAGCAACTCCTTGGCCGGGCAGCCGGGGAGCCGGGTTGATGGCTCAAAAGACCGCATTCATATAGCCTTGGTTGCCGTTCTCCGGGGGCGGTCGGCGGCAATCAGGCAATGAAAGAAAAGGGCCGTCTCCACTGGGTTTCAGTGGAGGCGGCCCACTTTTTTGCCCCGCCAACCAGCCCGCGGACCGGCGCTTAAGTTGGCACGTCGGATGGCTTTTGATCGGCCCGCGGGCCGTCGCTTTGATGGCGAGCGGCGCGGCCATGGATGGAGTCGGCCTGGCGCAATCACAGAGAAAAATTCTTCGGCCTTGCGCGCAGACGAAGGACGGGCCACAGCTATATCTAACAACAGATGGTTGGAGACCTCCGCCTTTGCGGGTTGTGCTGATGATAGGGAATATATGAGCGCGCAGATAATAAGTATTGAAGCTGCGGCGGGAATCGCCAAGGCGGTTCGTGACGAGCTGGCAAAGGTGATCGTGGGGCAGGAGGAGATTGTGGAAGGCTTGGTCGCATCGCTGTTCGCCAACGGTCACTGTTTGCTCATCGGGGTGCCCGGGCTGGCGAAGACCTTGCTGGTGCAGTCGGTGGCGGGCGTGCTTGGGGTTGACTTCAAGCGCATCCAGTTCACGCCTGACCTGATGCCGTCGGACATCCTTGGCTCGGAAGTCATCCATGAGCACCAAGGCCGGATGGAGTTTCAGTTCCGGCCGGGACCGGTTTTCACCAACCTGTTGTTAGCTGATGAGATCAACCGGACCCCTCCGAAGACACAGTCCGCTTTGCTAGAAGCGATGCAGGAACGGCGCGTCACCCTGGCCGGAGAAAGCCGTGCGTTGCCCGATCCGTTTCTGGTGGTCGCGACGCAAAACCCGATTGAGCACGAGGGGACCTATCCATTGCCTGAGGCGCAGCTGGACCGGTTCATGTTCTCTCTGGATTTGGGATATCCAGCGCGTGACGAGGAGATCGAGATTGTGCGGCGCACCACCATTGGTGAGTTTGCCCAGGTAGTTCCGGTGGTTAGCGGCCGGGATATCCTGGAGATCCAACGCTTAGTGCGGGCGATGCCGGTGGCCAACCACATCCTTGGTTATGCGGTTGACCTGGCAGCAGCCACGCGGGCCAAACAGCCCGGCGGAGGTCAAACGGCGGAGGCCTACATCGAGTGGGGCGCGGGCCCCCGGGCCTCGCAATATCTCATTCTAGGAGCCAAGGCATTCGCCTTGATAGATGGGCGTGCTGCTCCCGAGGCCCTGGATGTGCGTCGTGCGGCCTCACAAGTTCTGGCCCACCGCATTGTGCCCAACTACAGGGCCACCGGTGAGGGGCTCAAGGCGCGTGATCTGGTCGCCGCCCTGATCGCGGAGGTCAGCGAGCCCGGGTACTAACCGGAAGCTTCCCAACAATCCTGAAATCCATGTCCCCGGATCCCGATCCCTCCTTCTCCGTCCTCGGCCGCCGGCTGGCAGAGGCCATGGCCCGGGCAGGAGAGCGGATCCCGGTGCCGCCGCCGCGCAGAATGCTTTATCCAGAGGCGGCTTCCGCATCCAGCCCCGCACCGCCGCCATTCCCTACCAAGGTCTATCAGACCCTCAAGCAGACCGCGGCGGAAGCCCTGGAGCGGCAGCGGGCTGATAGCTTGTTGGATGAGGAGGAGCTCCAGCGCTTCAAGAATCTCATCGTGTTTGCCAAGACGATGGTGGAAAGCCGTTATACGGGTCGACACAAGAGCCCGGACTTGGGTGGTGGCGGAGAGTTTGCCGAGTACAAGAACTACTTTCCGGGTTTGCCGGTGCCGGCGATTGACTGGCGGGTGTACGGACGGTGCCGCAAGCTGGTGATCCGGCGCTTCCGCCAGGAGACCGACATGGATGTGCACCTGCTGGTGGATGCGTCCGGCTCAATGGCCTACTTCGGCAATGGGCGCGAGGTGAAGGGACTGCGGGCGGCACGGATTGCCGCCGGGTTGGCCTTCTTGATGTTGCGCCAGGGCGACAAGGTGTCCGTGACGCTATACGCGGAGCGGGTCCTGGACCACGTGCCGGCTGGAGGCACCCGGCGACACCTTATGCAAGCGCTGCGCGCCTTGGTGAAACCTGCCCACGCGGCTGCCGGGCGGACCGACTTGCCTGCGGCCCTCGCGGAATGTCACCGTCTCCTGCGCCGCCGCGGCCGGTTAGTCATCATCTCCGACTTCCTCGGCTCGGATCCCGCCGCGGTGTTGGATGCCCTTGGACCGTTCACCCACCGCGGATTTGAAATCCTGCTGCTGCAGCTCAGCGACCCAGAGGAGAGGACGCTGCCGGACACCGCTCTTGCCCGCTTCGTCGACATGGAGACGGGCGAAAGCGTCGAGGTCGAGCCCGATGAAATCCGGGCCGCCTACGAAGAGCGCATGCTGGCCCGCCAAGAGGAGTTCGCTCTCGAGTGCTCGCGCCACCGGATCGAATTCTCCCCGCTGGACATGGCCAGCCCCTACCGCGAAGCGATCGAGGCCTATCTCGGCTTCCGCCGGGCGGGCACCTGAGCTGGAACTAACCAACTGTTACCTGGCATGCAATTCTTCAACCCCGCACTTTTCTGGCCGCTGTTGCCGCTGGTGGGGATTCCGTTGTTAATCCACTGGTTGAGCCGGCGGTTTCCGAAGAAGTATTATTTCTCTTCCGTTGAAGAGATTCGGCGGACGATGGCGGGGAGGACGCGGGTGTTTCGCTGGCGCCACTGGTTATTGTTAGCGCTGCGGACGATTGCGTTGTTAGCGCTGCTGGGGGCGTTTCTCAAGCCGATGATCGCCAGCAAGAGTGCCTCGGAAAAGGGGCGCCAAGTTCTGCTGCTCGTGGACAATTCGCTGAGCATGGGGTATTCGGAAAACGGATCGAGCGCCCGTGGGCGGGCTGCGGCGGAGGCCCGGCGCTTGCTGGACTCGCTGAATGCGGATGACCGGTTTAACCTGATCCGGGTTGATCACGCACCTGTGGCGGTCTTCGCCGGGTTTTCCACCCAAACAAAGGTGGCCATGGATTTTCTTGAGAAGTCGCCCGCGCCGCTGACGCATGCGGATTTTCTTGCGGCCAATCAGCTCGCCAGCGTACTTGCCAAGGATGCTTCCGGGCCAGTTGATATCTATTACTTTTCGGATTTCCAGCGCCGCAACTGGGCCGACGTGAGCTTCAATGATCTGCCGAAGGGGGCGCGGCTGTTTTTTGTTAGCGCCACGGAAGATCCGCAACGCGCCAACCGTGCCATCGCCGCTTTGGATCTTGGCCCCGGCGCGGTCATCGCTGGCGGCGACGCTGAAGTGAAAGTCCGCGTGGCCAACTATTCTGCCACACCATGGAGCGGAAAGCTTGAGGCGGGCTTCGGCCCCGGCTTCCTGCGCGAGCGTCAGGTCGTCATCGGACCCTGGTCGGAAGGTGACTTCCCGCTCATTGTGCCCGTGCCCACAGGCGGATTGCTCAAGCTCACCGCCGCGCTGCCTGCGGACAATCTCACTGCCGATGACCGGCGCCAACTCGTCGTCGAGGTGCGCGAGCGCGAGGAAGTGGTGATCCTGACGGGCGAGCAGGAGGACCACAGCGTGCCAGCGCCTTCGCTGTTCTTGGCCACTGCGGTGGATCCCTACGGCGGTGACAAGGGGATTTACCGCATCAAGCACCTCGGGCCCGGCAGCCTGCGGCCCGCCGCGGTGGCCGGCAGCACGCGGATGATAGGCTCGCGCCTGCCTTTGTTAGATGATGTCCAGGCCGGCACGCTGGCGAGTTATCTGCGGGGCGGCGGTGGGATCGTTCTATTTCTGGATGGCTCTGCGGACGCCGCGAATCTGGAGAAGATCGGCGAGCTTGCGGGCGAGAAGTTGCCGATGCGGCTGACCGAGCGGTTAGATCCAAGCAATCTGCCGGGGGGAGTCATGCAGGTTGCGAGCGGGGATTTCCGCTCACGGTTTCTGCGGCTGTTTGCGGGTGAGCGGCGCCAGAATCTTGCGCAGCTGGAGTTCTACGAGCTCTATCATGGGGTCGCCAGCGGGAGTGGCAAGATCCTGCTGACCTATGCGGACGGCACTCCGGCGTTGAGTGAGAGCAGCATTGGCCTGGGCACTCTGCTCATCTGCAACTTTTCCGCGGCGGAGGCTTCCAGCAATCTGGCGCGGCAAAGGCTCTTTCCAGCCTGGATCCAAGAGATGTTGCTCAACTTGAGCCTCACCGGGTCGGCGGCCCAGGAACCCTATCATGTTGGGGATTCGGTCTCCGGTGAAACCTGGGCGGCGGAAGCGGCCGGACGGGAGATGTTAGGACCGGATGGGCTTGCCGTGCGGGTGCGTGCCGACCCCCTTGGTGAACGGCTGCGGGTGGGCTTCGCTGCGGCGGCACTCGGCTTCTATCACCTTCCGGGGGAAGGGCGTGGTGACCTGATGGCCTTCGCGGTCAATCCGGATCCGGACCAGTCCGATCTGCGGGCCATCGATCCCGCGGTACTGCCCGACCGCGCTGGCGAAAACCACCCGGATGCCGCCTTCGTTGGCGCAACTAGCAACTACAACGTGCTTCTGCGCGGTGATCCGGTTTTCCACTGGTTTGTCTTGGCTGCACTCGGTTTTTTGTTCGTTGAAGGCTTGTTGTTCAAATCCGCGCCGCGGGCGCGCTGACGAATATGTTGTTAGACCCGGTCATCCCCATCCCTTGGATTGTTAGCATCGGCATTGTGATGCTGGCGGCCAACGGATATGGCTACCTGCGCTCGGGCCGCCGGCTTGGGCCGGCGCGCAACGTGTTCCTGCTGGTGATGCGGTGCACGGGCTTGTTGGGGATCTTGCTGCTCTTACTCCAGCCCTCGCGCGAGGAAGAGGTGGTGGTGCCGGTGGCGGAAAAGTCGGTGATCATCGGGGTGGATGTCTCCGCAAGCATGGCGGCTCCTCATTCGACCGGAGCGACTCGGCTTGATGCGGCGCGTGCGGATCTTGCCGCGGCTGGGATCTCGCGCAGCGCGGGGGGCAGGCACCAGTTTTTCACCATCGGGGAGGGTGCCGCGCCGATCCTGCCTGAGGCGTTGGAGACGGCGGCCGCCGACGGCAAGAGCACCCGCATGGATCGGTCGATTGGCGGACTTCTGCGCATGCCGGGCACCGCACAGGCGAGTGCGATGATTCTTCTAACTGACGGGCATGACTTTGACCTCGTTGCGCCGGGTGAGACAGCGCGGCGTGCCCGCGCGCGCGACCTTCCGATCTTTGCCGTCCCCTATGGAACGATGGAATCCGCGCGCGACGTTTCCATCCGCATCGCCAACTACCACCCGCACACCTTCGTGCGCCAGAGCACCCGGCTGGAGGTTTTCATCCGCACGCTGGGCTGTGCCAATGAAATCCTCCAAGTTGACCTGCTTTTGGATGGCAAACCAGTCCAGCACAAGACGCTCGAAACCGGCCGCGAGCCGTTCCATCAGCTCGACTTCTCCGTCACCCACGAGGAACCCGGCCAGTATGAATACTCCTTCCGCGTGGCACCCCTCCCCAACGAGCGCGAGCTGTCTAACAACATTGCGACGACCTATCTGAACGTCATCGCTGAGCGCCTGAGAGTCTTGGAGATCGAAGGGGCACCATTCTGGGACACCACGTTTTTGCGCAGGTCGTTTGCGCGCAACGACAAGTTTGACATTGATTCGCTCGTGGCCTTCACCGGCAACCGGGTGCGCCCGATCCGGTCGAATCCAGATCGGGCGGTGGGGGACCTGGTGCCACCAAAGAGCGTTGAGGACTTGAAGGCCTACCAGATGGTTGTGTTAGGTCGGGACGTTGAGCGGGTCATCGGGCTGGACGGGATCCGTGCGCTGGAGAGCTGGGTGAAGGATTATGGTGGAGTGGTGATTTTTTCGCGGGGGCAGGCATGGCCGCAGGGTGAGAACGTTGCGGCGGAACTTGAGCCTATCAATTGGAACACCGGCTCGGCGCGCGGGGTGAGGCTGGAAGTGACCCCTCAGGCCGGTTCGGTGCCGGCCTTCCGCTTGCTGCGGGAAGTGGCCGAGGCGGATGAATTCCCTGAGGTCATCGCGTTTCCCGCCACCAGCGAGCCCAAAGCGTTAGCTGCGACCTTCTCGGTCGCGGGTGACCAGTCGCCGGCCGTGGTCTATCGGCGCTACGGACGCGGGCAAACTCTATCACTCGGGGTGGGCAACCTGTGGCGGTGGGTCTTCAACCCGAAAGCAGAGTACGACAACAACGCCTACGACCGGTTCTGGGACCAGCTGGCGCTGTGGCTGCTTGCTAACAACGGGGTGGCTCCCCTTGAGGGCTATAGTTTGCGGACCGACACGGCCAACCTTCCACTTGGCGAGACGGTGCGCCTGCGCTTCGGCGTGCATGGCAACGCGTTGCCCGTTAGTGCGCCCGCCTTGGTGATCTTGCAAGGGGACGAACAGGTAACCAATTTGGCGATGGAGCCTGGCGCCGAACCCGAACAGTTTGTTGCTGAATTTACGCCGCGCGAGGCGGGACGTTATCGTGCGCAAGTGGCCACGGCTGGCGGCAAGCACGTCACGGCGCAGTTCATGGTCTTCCGTGAGAAACTCGAGACAACCGAGACGGCGATGGACGTCACGTACCTTGAGCAGCTCTGCAAGGCTAGCGGGGGGCGGGTCCTTGATGTGAGCGAGCTTGAGTCGTTGGTAGAGAGCTTGTTGCGCGATACAGCAGACCAACCGCCGCTTATGCGCCGCATTCCGCTGTGGGACCGGGGTTGGATATATCTGCTTCTGAGTGTGATATTGAGCTGTGACTGGTATTTCCGAAGGCGTTGGGGGCTCAGCTAAGTAACTTCTAATGAACGAAGAGGATAAGCGTCAGCCGGTCTTGGAGGTTCTCCAGCAAGCTGCGGGTGTGCACGCACGCCAGCGCGCATTGCTGTTCCTGTTGCGTGCGTTGCTGTGGTTGATCGTCGTGGTTCCGGTGGTGATGCTGGTGGATGTGCTGGCGCATTTTTCAGGTGCTGTGCGTCTTGCCGGATCCTTAGCCGTGGTTGGGGCCGGGCTGGGACTGGTGGCTGTGGCGCTTGGGATGGCCTGTTTTGTCCGTCCCCCGTTGTTGCGGGTGGCCAGGTTGCTTGAATCGCGCAATCCCGCAATTGGCTCAAAGTTGGTCAACATCCTGCAGCTGAATGAGGACGCGGTTCGCCCGGACGCCTCCCCGCTGACCCGTGACCTTGCCCGCCAGGCCGTTGCGGCGGCGGGGAAGTCGCTTGAGCTCAAGACCTTGCCGCAACTGGCCCGTGAGCCGGATGTGCCGCGGCGGGTGCGGCCCGCTCTGGCGGCTCTCGCGTTGATCGCGCTGCTGACCCTTCTTGGTGGTCAACGCGTTCATGACCAGTGGCTTAGATTTCTTGACCCATTTGGGGACCATCCTCCCTTCTCACTCACGAAGCTGGAAATCCTCAAGCCGAGCGAGGGCGGCAAGGTGCTCTTTGGAGGCTCTGCCCTGGTTGAGGTGCGGGCCAGTGGCCATCAACCGCGGGAGTTGTTTCTCACTGCCAAGCCGTTGGATGGCAGCGGAGTGCCGGTTTTGTTGCCACTCGCCCCACGGGGTGACGGATCTTTCGCCGTGCGCTTGGAAAATCTCCGCCAGGCGGTGGAACTCACTGCCCATACGGCCAACCGCGATACACTTAGCCATCGCCGACAATTGGATCTGATTCTAACCCCGCAGATCGAGTCCGCCCGGGTGCGCCTCATCCCGCCGGCCTACACCGGGCAGCCGGCGCGGGAATTGCCCTATCGCTTCACCGCCCTGCAGGCCTTGGAGGGAACCGAAATCGAGTTCTCTATCTCCTCTAACCGCCCTCTGGGTGCCGGATCCATTTTGTTGGAATCCGGCGAGGCCGCCTCCCCGGCGCTGCCATTGGCCCCCCCCATGGCTGGGCCTGCCGACACCGCCACCGGCCGGATCAGCGCCCAACAGTCCGGCCGGATTGTTTTCAACCTCGTCGACGTGGCTAACAATCCTGCCGCCCAGACCCCGGCCGCGGTACTAACCGTCACTAGGGACCTTCCGCCCGCACTTGCCATCACAACGCCGGACTCTGACGCGCTGGTTGTGACCGGGCTAACTGTTCCCGTCGTTGTTGAAGCATCCGATGACTACGGCCTGAGCTCGCTGCGCCTGCACGTGTCGGTCAACGACAAGTTTTTCCCGCCCGTGAAGGTGGCCTTTGCCGATGCGGTCACGCGGCGCCACCGCTTGGACCACCCGCTTGATCTCGCCGCTCTTGGCGCTGTTGCAGGAGATCAGATTGTTATCTTTGCCGAGGCGATCGACACCCGGCCCGACCCGCAGATCAGCCGCACGGCGATTCGGCGCATGGAGATGATCACTGAGGAGGATTACAATGACCGCCTGCGCGAACAGGCTGACGTGGCCATGCTTGCCGGCAAGTACGAGGCCCTGCTCCAGCGCCTCGATGAGAAGATCCAAGCCCAGCGACAGATCGAGGATGACCTCGCCAAGATGTTGGAGCGGGCCGCAAGCAACCCTGGGGATCCGAAGCTGCTGGATGATTTTTCCGCCGCGGTTGTGGAACAGGCAGAGCTCAACAAAGAGTTAGCGCAACTCGCCGAGCGGATGGAGAATTTAGGCCGGGAGAATCCCTTGTATGATTTTGAAGACGGGCTGCAGGAGGAACTCGCGCAGGAGGCCGCGGAGCTGCGGAAGTCTGCTGCGCAGAACCAGCAGGATATGGAGAAAGCCCTGGAGAACGGGCCGCCGCCGCCTGCAACTCCGGCCAAGGAGATGCTCCAAGACATGGCCACCGCGGCGCGGGCCCAACGCGAGCGCCTGGAAGGATCCCAGCAACAGGCCGAGAAGGAGGTGCTCGAACCGTTGGCCGACCTGGCGCAGCTGCATGAGCTGATGAAGGACTTCAAACAATTCGAGGAGGCTGCCGCCGAACAGGAACAGTTAGCGGCGCAGAGCAAGGCCTATGAAAACAAGCCGCAGCTCAACGCCGAAGACCGCATGGCACTGCGTGACATGGGCAACCGCCAGCGGGATCTTGCCCGCCAGATCGAACAGCTTTCCGCAAAGCTCGAAAAGGATGCCGCGGCAGCGGCCGAAAAGTTTCCCGAAGCGGCTAACAGCGCCAAGCAGCTTGCCGAGGGAATCCAACAGGGAAACATGCCCGGCCTCGCCCGCGAGAGCGCCCAAAAATTGTTGGACGGCAACGCGGGCGAGGGGCATGCCGAAGCCCAGAACCTCCATGAGGAGATGCAACGGCTCATGGCGGAGGCCGGCGAGCCCGGCCAGAACGGTGCCGCTCAAGGGCTCGACCGCGCACTGAGTGCCCGTGCCAGAATGAAGCCCGGTGACTCGCTGCGCCAAATGATGCTATCGCGGAAGTTCCGCACGCCGCCCGGTTCTAACAACGGCCCCGCCGGCACCGGAGCCGGTGGCATGATGGCCGCGGGGACCACCGAGGGGAAGATGCAGCTGCTAGGTGGGGAGTCGCTCCTTGACGGACCGATCGCCAAGGCGCTCGGCGGCCGCGGTGACAAGGGCGGACAAGGGCAAAGCGGAGGACCCGCAGCGCAGCTTGATCGGCCCGATGATGCCAGTGTGGATGCCGAGACCGCCCGCCGCACCGCCGCGCCGGGGGCCAGTTCACTTTTGTTCCAGTATGAAAACATCGCGGACGCGTACTTCCGCCGACTCACTACAAAACCATGAAAGCCATCCTTTTAGGACTCTTGACCAGCACGAGCCTGGCGTTTGCCGCCGAGGCGCCTGTGGACTGGAACTCGGAGACGATCCGTTGCGGCAACCTCGTCTATGGCGACAACCAGACGGCCATCTGTTTTGCCGAAACGTTTCTAACAGACGCTGCCAAGGCGACCGGATTGAACATTGCGCCGAAGTTTGCGCCGATTGCTCTAGGCAAGGACGATGTGTTCACCACGCCGCTGTGCATCTTCACGGGGCAGGACGATTTTGTGCTCAAGGACTCCGAGCGGACTAACTTGCGCCGCTATCTGGAGAACGGGGGCTTCATGTTAGCCAGTCCCGGCTGTTCGAACCCGGCGTGGAATGCGGCTTTCAAACGCGAGATCGTGCTGGCGCTGCCCGGCTACGAGATGAAGGAGATCCCCATGAGCCACGAGCTGTTTTCCACCGTCAACCGCATCACCGGACTCAGCGCCCATGGCCGTAAAACCCTCCTCCAGGGCATCTTTGTCAACGGCCGCTTGGCCTTGGTCTACTCACCCGAAGGGCTCAACAACGCCAAAAACGCCAGCGGCTGCTGCTGCTGCGGCGGTGCCGAGATTGCCGAATCCCTGCAGGTGAACGTCAATGCCGTGGCCTACGCGCTCCTGCACTAACCATGAAAACCACCTCGGCGCGAATTGCCAGTGTTCTGCTGATAGCCATCGCTGTTGGATTTGCCGTGGCGCACTACCGGAAGCCTGGCAGCTCTGGAACTGCGGGCGAGCGCCTCACGGTCTACTTCACCTGCGACACCGCGGGGCGACTTGAACCGTGCGGCTGTTTCACCGGCCAGCACGGCGGCCTCACCCGTTTGGCCAGCTGGCTTGGAGCGAGGCCCGGGGTTGACTCGGCGCTCAAGGTCGACGTCGGCGGAGCGGTGGCGGGGCAGGCGGATTACGACCTCATCCAGTATGGCTACCTTGCCCGAGCCTATAAGCGCATGGGCTTTGCCGCCTTGAACATGGGGGCCTCCGAGGCGCGCCTTCCTGGCGCAACCCTGCAGCAGCTTGCCGCGGGCTCCGCCGTGCCGCTGGTGAGCGCCTCGCTGGTCGACGCGACGACCCGCAAGGAGCTGATGGAGCCCTATCAGATCGTTGAGATCCAGGGCACCCGGATAGGCATTCTCGGGGTCGTCTCGCCGGACAGCGTGCCGGAGCCGGGTGCAGGGCTCGTGGTGTTAGGATTGAACGAGGCTATTGACCGCCACCTTCCGGAACTGCTGGCCAAGACGGACATGATCGTCCTGTTGGCCTTTGCCGACGAGCCAGAGATGCGACGTCTGGCCCGCGATTACTATGACATAGGCCTAATCCTTGGTGGCGACGTGCGCGGTCCGGCCCAACAAATCGTTCGTGAGAATCAATCCCTAATTGTTTTTACGACCAACCAGGCACGCACGGTGGGCACCCTCACCGCGCGGCTTGAGACCGGCGGCCGGCGCTCGCGCATGGTCGACGCGGATTATAAGATCCAGTTGCTCTGGGAGAGCATTCCGCAAAACCCCGAGCTGCTCGCCATGGTCAAGGACTTCCGCAGCGAGATCCGCACCACTCCGTTGGCCATCGACGAGGCGAATATTCTTGATCCTAACGCCATCCCCGGAGTCTCGCCTACGGCGACCTATGTTGGCTCCGCAAGCTGCGCAGCCTGCCATCCCCAGGCCCACGCCGTCTGGGCTAACAGCGGGCACGCCAGCGCTTTTGAGACCCTGGTGAAGAAGGGTGCCGACGCCGATCCCCACTGCATCAAGTGCCACTCCGTCGGCTTCGAGCGTCCTGGAGGATACCGGCGTCCGCTCGGCGGTGAGTCGACGCTAACTGACGTCGGGTGTGAATCCTGCCACGGGCCAGCCAGCGAACACATTGCCCTGCATGTGGAGGGCAAGCGGACACAGTTCAAGTTTCGTCCTGTTGGGCCTGGGGATTGCACCAGCTGCCATTACGGCGAGTTTTCGCGGCCGTTTGATTGGGACAAGTTCTGGCCGGGAATTTCCCACGGCAAGGAGGGCACCGAGAAAAAGTAATCTCTGCTAGGCGCCTGCCAAGCTGAGGCCCGGCGGCATTGACTCGCCAAACAGGCTGGCGCGCTCGGAGCGGTCGATCGGGACAAACTGTTCGATACGGGCGATCTTGAGGGGAGGTGCACCCGCCTTTTCCAATTTGTGCGCGATGGCTTTGCGCAGTGACCGCGGCAGATCCAGGCTGCGGTTGTCCGTGACCCGTGCGGCGCGCAGAAAGAGCTCCACCAACTCGGGATGCTTGGCCCAGTCCAGATGTTCCAACGCCTCAAACGCCTTCGCCACCTGGTCGGGGGAGACCACCGTCTCGGGCCCCGCATACAGCGGTGTGCGGTTGAGCAGCATCCCTAGCGAAACAAAGTACGCGGCACTGTAACCGCCCTGGTCGGCAAGCACTCTGCCACTGCCCAGGATCAGTTCGATGAGTTCGGTTTTGATAGCCAAATCAAGCCGCTCCAGCGACCCGGCCAGCCGCACAAGTTCGGCGGGCGGGTTTTTCTGGCTCCGCAGGATGGTCAGCTGCGGCTCTAACACCTCTTGCTGGCGCTGGCGGTCGAGGCCACCTGCGACTCGGCGCCAAAGGATGTATTCCTGAAGTTTGATCTGCTTGGTTGGATGGGCCAGGCCGTCGCGGTGGAGCCGCCACAGGTCATCAATGCGGCCGGGGTCCATTTCCGCGCCGAAGCCGGGGCGCAGCAGGAAGCCTGCGAGGATGAGCCATGTCTCCTCGTGCTCAACGGAATTTATGCGGCAGGGAAAGCAGCGCAGCAGGCTCGTCCAGAGCGTGCGGATCAGGAAGAGGTTCCAGTCAGCTTTGGGCATGCCGAGGATCGCCTCCAAGCTTTTGAGCAGGCGCGCCGCGCTCAGCAGGTCGCGAGGATCTAGCCGCTTGCTGAAAAGGCTAACGATGCGCTCCTGCGCCTGGGCAAGCACGGCGGCACTGACTCCGGGGCTCGCCGCACCTTCCGCGGCGCTGCTTGCGCCGGCGCCATCCGCTCCGCGCAAGTTGAAGGCCAGCGGCCATGCCTGCTGAATGGCGGGAGCGGCGCTAACACATTCTAACTCGAGCAGGCCAAGCTCGGTCATCTTGGCTGTTAGCTTCACCGGCACCCGCTTGCCTTCCGGCGCTGCAACGCCCGGGGCAAGCCTCGCCAGGGACTGGAGGGGGGGGAGCTTGTGGAATACATCCGCGTCATAGCTAACCAATGCCCCCAGCTCGTCGTCATCGTGGCGCGTTGAGTAGTAGCACTGGAAGCGCACCGGGCGGTTGAGGCGGAGTTCAAGGTCGAGGTTGTCGATGTGCTGGACCACTTCGGTGGCGGCGCCGCGGGGAAGGATGCACACCAGGGTGGGGGCTCCGGCGCTGGCCTGCTGGTGGACCTCCAGATAGATTGAGCGTGCCGCACCCGACTCGATGCGCGCGGAGTTTTCTGCAAGGATGCGGCCAAAGCGGGCGGCGCCGCGGGCAACCGCCAGGTCGGGCTCGGGATTGTCTAGGACATGCGGCGCTGGGCCGCGTTGCCAACGGCCAACGAGTTCCTGAATGCGCTCCCGCAGCGTCGCTGGATAGAGCGACCCGCCGTTAAAAAGAATCGCGTGCACGGCTGGCAGTTCGCGCAGGAAATCCGCCAAATAACGGGTCACTGCGCTGTCCGCCGCATACGGCAGGCCCCACTCCATCAGGGCTGCCTTGGCCTGCGCGGGCCGCGCGTCCGCAGCGCACTCCGGGAAGAAGCCATCAAGCAGGATGGTCTGGATTTCGGCGCGGGTCACCTTGGCTGACAAGCTGGCGGCGAAAAGGTTCGATCCTCGGCCGGGCAGCGTGAGGGGGAACTCTTCAGTCGCTTCACCCGTGCTGGCCAGGCAGACTTCCTTGAGGTCCCGGCAGCGCGCCACCAGATCCTCCCACTGGCTGCCGGCCAGCTTGTCGCCAGCACCAACAAACCGCGGCTCCATCAGGTGGGCAATTGCTAGATCGATATTGTCCCCGCCTAACAATATATGGTCGCTAACAGCAACCCGCCGGATCGCAGGGAGAGGTGATCCTTCCTGCCGGCTGGCTTCAAACAGGCTGAAGTCCGACGTGCCACCGCCAACATCGATCACCAAGACGTGATGGGCGCCCAGACCGTCTGCGGGCAGCTGGCTCCACAAGGCGGCAGGATCGCCATGGCTTTCCAACCAGCGGTAGAATGCCGCCTGCGGCTCCTCGAGCAGGCGCACGTTTGGCGGGAAACCTGCCGCGGCGGCCGCATCCAAGGTGAGGCGCTGGGCAACGGCGTCAAAAGAGGCCGGCACCGTGATGGTCACCTGTTGGGCATCGAAGCGGAAAGCCGCGCCTAGTGCGCCAAAGCGGCTGTCCCACGCGCCCCGCAGGTAATTTAGCAGGAGGGCGGATGCTTCGATGGGCGAGATTTTCTCAGCCGCCGGTATCTCCTCCGATCCCCACGGCAGGAAGGGTGCCGAACGGTCAACGGCATGGTGGCCAAGCCATGATTTGGCGGAATGCGCCACCCGGCCCGGAGTCTCGCCCGCGCGCGCGCGCGCAAGACGTCCGGAAATCCACTTGGCGCCGGTTGCCTGTTGCGCGCCCTGCAGCTGAGTGGCCTCTTGCGGTGTCGGCAGATACAGGAACGAGGCGAGGGTGTTAGGCTCTCCCAACCGCTCAAGCGATTCCCACTGCGCAATGGCGAAGACCTCGGAGGGGGCGTCCGCCGCGTCTAAACGGCAAAACGCCATGGCACAGTTAGTCGTGCCGAGGTCGATGCCGATGCTGAAGTTAGGCGACGCCATCGGGGCTACTCCATGCGGACCTGGAACTCGACCTTCCAGCGCTCGTCCGACCCGCTGTGCTTGATCCAGAGCTCAAGATTGCCGAGCTCAGTGACCACGGGGTTGATCTTCACCGGGACCACTTGGCCTGCGGAGAACCCATTGACCACCGGGAGGTTCACTTCAATCCGGCTGATCTCGTCAAGCTCGCGTTCGGCGTTTGGCAGAATTTGTCCGGCAGTGTCGCCGCTGCGGATCTCGGAGGAGAAAAACCGGAAGCTGGCAGGCTTGCCGGTGACCAGCCCGAACTCCTGCCCGTCGATAAGAACCTCGCTGCCTTCCTCCATTCCCTGCGGGACGACACACAGCGCCTTGACCGGCGGCTTGAATCCCGGCACTGCGGGCATCGACGACTCAAGTCCAACATAATACGAACGTGCCGTGCCCGCCTTGATGCGCAGCCCCTGGCCGCTGGCGCGGTTGCGGCCGTAAAACGCCGCCCCCTTGGCCACCGCCAAATCCGGCTCGTCGCCCTCCAGCGCGCGCACCCGCTTGCCCGCGTCCCAAGATGCTAACAGGTCAAGGACCCGCTCGCGCACCGGCTCGGCTTTGAACACGCCGCCGTTGAACAGAATCGCGCTCGGCTTGAGGTAGTCCCCCTCCAGGGCTTCAGGGTGCGCGTTTACCAGCGTCGCGAGCGCCTCGTTGGACCTTACGTTCTGGAGGCTGCGAGTCAAAAACCGCGCCAGGTGTTTGCTCACGACCGGATCGGCCGCATACGGCAGGCCAAACTCCTGCAGCGCGGTGCTGCTGGTTTCCGACGGAGCCTCCCTAACCGGAGTGAGGGCGAAGAACCCGTCCAACACCACCGCGTCAAGGGTCGCGCGCGCCAGCCGGGTTGATAGATTCTTGGCAAACAAGTTCGATCCACGCGAAGGGATGGTCACGGGTGCCTCGGCCAGCGACGGGTTGGAGAAGAGTGCGACCTTGGCCGCGCGGGCGGCGTGGATGAGGGCGAAGAACTGCCAGTCGTCAAGCGACTTGCCCTGATCCTCAAGCTCAAAGCGCAAGGTGTAGGCAAGGGCGAGGTCCATGTTGTCCCCGCCTAACAACAAGTGCTCGCCCACGCTGATGCGCTCCAGGGCAAGCGTGCCGCCCTCCTCGGTAACGGCAATCAGGCTGAAGTCCGCGGTGCCCCCCCCGACGTCGCAGACCAGCACGATATCCCCGGCGCTCACTTGCTTGCGCCAGTCGCTGCCGGCTTGGGCAGTCCAGGCATAGAAGGCTGCCTGCGGCTCCTCTAGCAGCACAACGTTGTGCATGCCAGCGGCCGCGGCGGCCTCCAGGGTCAGATTGCGGGCGACCTCGTTGAAGGAGGCCGGAACTGTTAGCACGATCTGGGCCTGGGCAAGGTTCCAGGTTCGTCCGGCGGCCGCCTCGGCATGGAGGATGCCGTCCTTGAGGTGCTCGAGGTAGCGCTGGGAGGCCTCGACGGGTGAGAGCTTCGGTTCGGCAATGGTCGACGCCCATGGCAGGATTCGCTGGCGTGGATCGACATGCGGGTTGGACAACCATGATTTGGCCGAGGTGATCAAGCGGTCAGGCACCAGCGCGCCGTGCTCGCGGGCAAAGTGGCCAACAATCGGTGCGGAAGTAGGCTCGGCGGCGGCCCAGGGGACGCGCACCGCATCGGCAGGGAATTCCTGCGGATGGCGAATGTAGAGTGCCGAGGCCAACACGGGAAGCTCGCCAATCTGGTTAGGCGCTAGGATCTGTGAGATATCGACAATATCTGGCTGGCCGCCGCCGAAACCGGCGATGGCTACCGCGCTGTTACTGGTGCCAAGGTCAATGCCGAGGCTGAACTGAAGACTCATGTTAGCAAAATCTGGGGGTGAAGGGGCGGCCGCGGCGCGGCTGGCGGCGCGGAAATCTAACTTACTGGACCTCAACTTGGGCCGGGGCGATGGCGGGCAGTCGGCTCTCATCGGCATGGATCACGCGTGGAAGCTTGACGGCTTTTACCTTCCAGCCTTTGTGGACGAGCTTGCCCTTGAAGGGGGCCGTGCCCGAGAGGTTGCCAATGAGACGGAAATCACTTGCGGAGTAGTCCACGGGGACGGTGATTTCCGAGCCCTCCGGTTGTGCGGTCACCGGCTCGAGGGTGAAATGTTCCGCCAAAGCCGCTTTGCAGCCCTGGTGGACGCTGCGCACGACCGAGCCAACCTGCTCGTCGTCGTAAGGGGTGATGTCCTCCATTAGAAAGTCTACCAGCCGGCCTTTTTCCTGGAAAACGGCTAACAATGTGATGACTTCCGCGCGGGCCTGATCCTGGCGACTTGCTGCCGGAGCCGGCTTGATGGCTTCCGCCGCCACAGGCTCCGCTTTGGGCGGCTTGTTCTTGCCGCCTGCCAGCAGCGAGAGGATCAACGCCAGCACCGCAACCGCGAAGGCTGCGATTGACAACTGGGGCGTGTACTGGGCCGCAGCTGGGACGAGCAGCAGCGCGGTTAGAACGACGAGCAGGAACGCGGCGAGGGATACTGAGTACTTCATGGTATGAAATTGATGGTCCAACAGGTGGGATGGGCCAGGCCCGGCAGAGACTCGCCGAACTAACCGCCAATGGCCAACAGAAGATTTCAGAAAGCACCCGTCGGCCCGCCGCGGTCTGGAGAAGCCGCTGCCCACGCTTAAAAGGATGATTTGGGCCGCGGTCTGGTGTCTGCCGGTCGCTTGGGAGCGGATTTTCCGTCATTCGGGTCCTGCAGGCAAAAGCCGCCCTTGCAGGGATGTTTCGGTTCCGTTAACCATTTGTCGCGAAACCCTGATGAGCGAGAACGACGAAATCCTGCACACGACCCTGGGGTCGATGTATTCCGACTATTTCCTCGATTACGCGAGCTACGTCATCATGGAGCGGGCCGTGCCCCACCTCAACGACGGCCTCAAGCCGGTGCAGCGGCGGATTCTTCACTCCACCCGCGAGCTTGACGACGGCCGCTACAACAAGGTGGCCAACATCGTGGGGAACACGATGAAGTACCACCCCCACGGCGACGCCTCGATTGGCGATGCCATGGTCCAACTCGGCCAGCGCGAGATGCTCATCGATACCCAAGGCAACTGGGGCAACATTCTAACCGGGGACGGGGCCGCGGCTCCGCGTTACATCGAGGCGCGGCTCACCAAGTTCGCCCTAGAGGTGGCCTTCAATCCCAAGACCACCCAGTGGATTCCCAGCTACGACGGGCGCAACCGCGAGCCGGTGACCCTGCCGATGAAATTCCCTCTGCTGTTAGCGCAAGGAGTCGAGGGCATCGCCGTGGGCCTGGCGTGCAAGATTCTGCCGCACAACTTCAACGAGCTGATAGACGCGGCCATTGCGGTGCTGCGCAAGGAGCCGTTTGTCTTGCTGCCGGACTTTCCCACCGGCGGAATCATGGACGCGAGCGACTACCGCGACGGGCTGCGCGGCGGCAAGGTGCGGGTGCGGGCACGCATCGACATTGAGAAAAAGGGTCTGCTGCGCATCACCGAAATCCCCTTCGGCACCACCACCGGCGGGGTCATGGAGAGCATCGTGGCGGCGGCGGACAAGTCCAAGATCAAGATTGCCAAGATCGAGGACAACACCGCGGCTCACGCCGACATCCTTGTCTATCTTCCCGCTGGCGCGGAGTCTGAAAACACCCGCGATGCGCTCTACGCTTTCACGGATTGCGAGATGACGCTGTCGGCTAACTCCTGCGTCATCCACGACGGCCGGCCGCGCTTCATGGGCGTCTCGGACATCCTGCGGCACAACGCCGAGCAGACGCGCAACCTGCTAGAAAAGGAACTCCAGCTGCGCCTCGCAGAACTGGGCGAGAAGTGGCACTTCAGCTCGTTAGAAAAGATCTTCATCGAGAACCGCATCTACCGCGACATCGAGGAGTGCGAAACCTGGGAGGCGGTTCTTGCCGCCATTAACAAGGGCCTGACACCGTTCAAGAAGCTCCTCAGGCGCGAGGTTACCCAGGAGGACCTCGTGCGGCTAACCGAAATCAAGATCAAGCGCATCTCGCGCTTTGACAGCTTCAAAGCTGACGCTGAAATCCGCGGCATCGAGCAGGAACTGGCTGAAACAGAGAAGAACCTGCGCAACCTGACAAAGTTCACCATCCGCTGGTTTGAGAACCTGCGGGAGAAGTACGGCAAGGGCCGGAGCCGGCGGACGGAGATATCCAGCTTTGAGCGGGTGGACCGCACCCAGGTGGTGGCGGCGACGGAAACCCTGTATGTGGACCGCAAGAACGGGTTCGCCGGTTGGGGACTGAAGAAGGAAGAGTCAATCGAGAAGTGCTCGCGTCTGGATGACATCATTGCCTTCTCACAGGACGGCAAGATGGTGGTCCAGCGCGTGGCGGACAAGTCGTTTGTTGGGAAGCGTCCGATTCATGTGGCGGTTTTGCGCAAAGAGGAGGATCCGGTCTACTCGATGATCTATCGGGACGGCCGCGACGGTGCGATTTACGCCAAGCGCTTCAAGGCGGGGGGGATCACGCGGGACAAGGAGTACGACCTGACGATCGGCACGCCAGGCACGCGGGTGATTTATTTTGCGGTCCATGGGGACGAGAAGCAGAGCGCGGAGAACATGGTGCTCATTCACCTAAAGCCCGCTTTGCGCCTGCGGAATGTTAGCCGGCCTTTCGTTTTCGGCGAAATCGCCCTCAAGGGACGTGCGGTGAAGGGGAATTTAATCACCCGCCATCCGGTTGACCGGGTGGTGCGGGCTCCCCGCGAGGCCGAGGAGCCGGGTGCCTAACAGCGGACGGGGCGTTTCCCGTGCTTGACCGGTGGGGGCCGCAAACCTAGATCTCGCGGATGGAACCGCTTTACGAGGGCAAGGCTAAGAAACTCTGGGCCACGGATGACGCCAACATCCTCCGCATGGAGTACAAGGACGATGCCACGGCATTCAACGCCCTCAAAAAGGCCCAGTTCGAAAACAAGGGGAAGCTCAACAAGGCCATCACCCTGTTAATCTATCGGATGTTTGAGAAGCAGGGCGTGCCCACCCACCTCGCCGACGATGTGGATGCCACCAACCTGTTGGTCAAAAAGGTTTCCATCCTGCAGGTGGAGGTCATCGTGCGCAACGTCGCGGCGGGAAGTTTCTGCAAGCGCATGGGGGTGGCCGAGGGGCTGCGCTTCAAGACGCCCATCGTCGAGTTTTCCTACAAAAGCGACGCCTTGGGCGATCCGTTCATCAATGACGACTACGCCCGGGAAATGGACCTGGCGACCCCTGAGGAGTGCGCATTCCTCAAGTCCCAGGCGCTGGTTATCAACGACGTCTTGATCGGCTTCTTCCGCGAGTGCGGCATGGACCTCGTGGATTTCAAAATCGAGTTTGGCCGCCTTGCCGAGGATCCAGCGCAAATTGTGTTAGCCGACGAGGTTAGCCCGGACACCTGCCGCTTGTGGGATCTGAAGACCGGCGAGAAGATGGACAAGGATCGCTTCCGTCAGGATTTGGGCGGCGTGATGGAAGGCTATGCCGAAGTGCTCAAACGGCTGGAAATCGCCGCGGCCTTGTAGGCGCGGCTGGTGGTTAGGCTGAACGCTTGTCGGTTAGCTGCTGGGCTTGTGGCTAGCGCTTGTGCTTGTGGCTAGCGCTTGCGCTTGGCGCGGTCAAAGCGTGACTGGCGCTGCACCTGACCCTCGGCATCGTCCTCGGGCTGCGGAGTGGCAGGCAGGTCCTCTTGAAGCGGTTCGGAGATCTCCATGGCGGGGATCGGCTGGGCGTGGCGGATTTGGCTTTTCTGCTTGGGTGCATTGGCGCGTCGTGGCAGCCAGCGCATGACCGGCAGAGTCCAGCCGGTGCGGGTGACCAGCGTGTCTGTTAGCATGAAGGCAAGTGCAAGTAACAGCAGGGGGATGCGTAGGCTTGTCTCGCGGATTTGAAGGGGGCGCAGCCAGGCGTCGGACAGGTCTAGCAGTTCGCGGCCGCCGGTTTGTTGGGAAGCGGTGCGCAGTTCGGCGATGCGCTCGGGTTCAAGCGCCCATTCGGCGGAGGTTCCGACCATGATCGGTCCGAACGGCAGGGCATGGGTGCCGACCTGAATAACGCCGCGTAGCACGGCGCCTTCTTCAAGATCGCGCGTGACGGAGAATTTTCCCGGTGCAATTCGCCGCCAGGGAACCTCGTAGGCGACAGAATTTGGCCCGTCCTCAAGAAGCCTCAAGCGTGGCGGCTCACTCCCCAATCGCTCGCTCCACTCCTTGGTGTCGTAGAGCAGGTCAACCGTTAGGCGGGTGCCGTCCAAGCGGTGGCGCAAGCCGATGCCGGGCGGTAGGTCCATGCCCATCAGCCAGCGCGTCAGCGTCTGGACGAAATCGCCGTACTGCGGCCACTGCCTAACCAGGTCGGAGTGTTCTCCGCCTAACGGGAAGGAAACCGCCGCGGTGCGGCCGATGCCGCGCAGTGAGTGAGCAACCAGCGGGGCGAGGTATTCATCGGTGGTCGCCAGCGAGGTGGTCGCGTCCGGGCGCGCATAGGAGAGGTTGTAGCCATCGGCCTGAGGCAGCCACGCGAATGGCTTGGGCGAAATTTCCGCCCAGCGGCCGGTGGCTTTCACTTCCACGGGTTCCTTGATGAAGGCCGAGCGGGCGACGGTGACAGTTTCCTGGGCGAAGATCTTTGGCAGTTCCGCAGCGCGGTCGGTGAAGAAAATCCGACCATTGCCGAGTTTGGCGATCTCCTCTAGCAGCGCCGCGTCGGGGTCCGCTGGAGTTCCCAGCCCGATGACGGAAACGGTGCATCCCGCGTCGGTCATTTCCTTGAGCAGCCGCTTGTAGTCGCCCGGCTCCTCGGAGTCGGAGGCGTCCGAAAAGAGGATCATGTGCCGCGTGCCGGTGTCGGCCTTTTTCAGCTCGTCCCAAGCGGCCTTGAGACCCTCGTAAACATAAATGCCCCCGCCGGTTGACTGGATGCGTCTAACCTTACCGGTGATGTCCGCCTTCTGGATGCCGATCTTGGTCAGCGGCACGATCTTATAAGGCGAACTGTCCACGGCAAACACGGTGACGTTGTCCGCCGGGCCTAACAGCTCAATCGCGCTTACCGTTCCCTGGTTGGCGAGATCCATCTTGGTGCGGCCGCCGTCGACGGTGACGGCCATGGATCCTGAGCGGTCAAGCACGACGGCCATGGCGACGGCGAGCTTGCGGTGTTCGTTTTTCAACTCCATGGAGACGGGGAGGAGGTCATCGACGGAGCTTTGGAAATAGCCGCCCGCGCCAAAGGAGCGGTCGCCACCAACCATGAGGAAGCCTCCGCCCTGGTCGCGGACAAAGAAATCCAAGGAATCCAGGAACTTTGGAGGAACCTCAAAGGCACCGACGTTGTTGAAGATCACCGCCCGGGTTCCGCTCAGCTGGCCTTGGCGAAGCTCTTGGGGCTTGACGGTCTCGACAACAAAATTCAAGTCGGCTAGGGCGCGCGCGACGGGATCGTCGGTATAGTTAGTCACCAACAACAAACGCGGGCCGCCGGTTGCTTCGACCCAGCGTTCCATCCGGTTGTTGCCCGCATGCGCGTCGCGCTCCGGGCGGATCTCCGCGCTGTAAAGGTAGGACCCGCTGCGGGCTAGGCGGTCGGCAAACTCCACGCGCCCCACGCCATTGACCAGCTTCACCTTCGTCTCGCCTAACGTCTGGCCCGAGCGCTGGATGATTAACGGCACTTCACGGTCCTCGTGGCCGCGCACGGTGACGCCTAACAAGAATGGCTCGCCCACCTGGGTCCGCGCAGGCAGGTCCAGGCGCGCGACCCGGAAGTCGTCGGTGACCTGGTCGCGGATGAGGCGGAAGTCCAACGGAATGCCGCGGGCGCCGAGCTTCGCGCCAATCTCATCGAGCGGCTCGGTACTGTAGCCGTCGGTGAATAACAGGACGCGTGCCGGGCGGTCCTCCTCGGCAAGCGCCAGCACGGTTTCCAACGCCAAACCTGTTCGTGTTAGTTTCCGGCTGCCGCTGAAAACCGGATCGTCCTTCTCGCTCTCGACCACATCAGCGCCGAAGTTGACCAATTTGAGTCGGTCGCGGGCCGAGGGGCGCGCCCGTTCCAACAGCCGCTGCCACTCCGGCAGGCCCTTGTCGACGAGGTTTTCGGTGGAGTCCGAGCGGTCGAGGAGCACCCAGAGGTCGAGCGAGTTTTGTTGGCGGCGCCAGGTTGGGTCGACGAGCACCAGGACCAAGAGCAGTGCCAGCGCTAGGCGCAGGGGAGAAAACAGCCGGGTGCGTTTCCAAAACCAGCCGGCCAGGAGGAGGGTGGGAATGAGGAAGAACCACTCGGGGGATGTGAAGGAAATCGGCATTGGCGTTAGGCCGTGGCGGGAATGCGCGCGGAGTTCTTGGTGAAGTGCCATGCGACGAGTAATGCGGCGAGGGCAGCCAGAACCCAGAGCCGCCACAAATGGTCTTGGCGGGTTTGGCGCTGGACCGCGGAGCCGGCCGCAGGATCAAGTAGGTCTGAAGCGCCTGTGGCGGAGAAAACCGCCTCTCTCGAGTCCGCAAAAAACGTGGCTCCCTCGATGAGGGTTTCCTCACCCTGGGTAACGGTGAAGTGGCCGGGCCGGCGCGGGGCTTGCAGGTGCTGGCGCTGGCTGACCGGAAGGACGCTGCGCTGCTGCGCGCCGCTGACTGGCTGTTCCACGAGAACCAGCGGAGCGGCCTCGGTGCCAAGGCGATGGGGGAAGTCAAGCGGCTCGGCGGTCTCGTAAACTTGCGCGTGGGGCGCGATTTTCGCCTTCAGGATCCGCTGGGCGAAGCGGTTGACCAGCACCACAAAGGCGGGCAGGCGATCGGCGTTAGACAGGGTGATGTCAAAATTGAACACCAATTGTTGGGTACCCGCGTCCCCGCGCAACAGAATCAGGGGAAGCTCCCCTTGCCATAACAAGACCTGGTCAGTCGGATCCTTGTCCAGGTGGATGGTCTCGCGCACGAGCAGAGCCTGCCAGTTCAGGCCGTCCAACAAAGCATGTCGCTCCGCAACGATGCCGCCACGCAGGTACTGGCCGCCGCGGGTGGAGTCGTCCATGAAGATAATCGAGTGGCCGGCGGGCAGGGCGGGGGCGAGGGGGTCATAGGCGACAAAGGAGAGGTCCGCAGCGGAGTCGTCCGCAGCTGGCTGGGTGCCTTGAAGTGAGCCGATGAGGCGGGCAAAGATGTCGGCGTATTTTTCGCTGGCGGCCGGAAACGTTAGGAGCGGCTTGGGCTGCGGGCGGACAATGGGCAGGACATCGTCGGCGGCAAAGCCATCCGCGGAGAGAACCACCTGACCAAGGTTCTCCCCTGCAGGGAAAGCGCCCTGGAGCTGCACGAGGCGGCCAGGTTCAATGCGCACCGCCACCGGTTGAGATCTGGATCCATCCGGCAGCAGGAACTGCCAGCTGCGGTCTTGGATCGTCGTACCGTGGTTGCGGATGAGGGCCTTCCAAACCAGCGCACCCTGTTCCTCGGCGAAGGACACGCCGGTGAAGCCAACATTTTCTAACAACGCGCCGACCGCGAGAAGCTGGGCATCGAAGGGCAGGCTTTCCTGAGGCGTGTCGGTGGCGTAGATCACCAGGCCCTCGCGGGCGACGAGCGAGCGGGCGATCCGCAGGGCTGCGCTCGGATCGAGGGTTCCGGATTGCGGCTGCCACTTGCCAAGGGCCGCAAAAAGCTCCGGAAGCGACTTGCCAGCATAGATCCGGGGCTGCTCCGGATCGCTGTCGAGCACGAGGAACTCCGATTCGGAGGCGGCCCCTTGCATGGCCGGCAGGCGTCGTGCCAAGGCATCGAGCAGCGGCTGGCGGAATGCCTGCATGGAGGCGGAACTGTCCAAGACCACTGCGACGCGCTGCACGCTGTCTGTGCGCGGATAGCGTGGCTCAACCAGAAGCCATGCTAGCAGGATAACAAAAAGGATTTGCAGCCACAGGGGGACCGACGGGGTGAAGCGGTCAAGCCTGCGGCCGCTGAGCGAGTCGCGCTGGGTCTGCTCTAGCAGGAAGAGGGTGCTGACTGGAACGGTCTTCGCCTTGCGCTGCAGGAAATGAATCAACACGACGAGTGGGATCCCGAGGAGGGCCCAAAGTCCGGCAAGGTTGGAGAAGATCATGTTAGGGAAGCCTAATGGGAGGTTTCCAGCGCGCCCACGCGGAGGGACTCCAGTGAGAGAGCGGGTTCAAGCGGTCCCTCACAGGGGACACGGGCAAGCGACGCCTGGTAGCGGCGGGCGGTTGCGGTCCAAAAGCCAAAGTGGTTCACGTAGGCTTCCCGATAGCGTCGCAAGACGGCGGGCTCGATTCGGTGCGGATGGTGGCTGGCGCGCTCAGCATCCACGAATTCATAGTTCCCCTGCCAATCGGGGGCCGCCTCGCTGGCCAGGAAGGGTGCAAAGATCACCGCGCTGCCGTGGGAGCGGGCAAGATCCCGGATGAGTGGTGCCGGGTCGCCAGGGAAAAGCAGGTCGGAAATCAATACCCGAATTGAACGTGGGCGCACCGGCAGACGGTCAAATGCCGGCGGCGCGGCGGCCATTTCGCTGGGCAACTTGTCAATCTGCTCAAACCAGCGGTGGCTGGCAATGGACTGCGATTCCAACTGATAGCTGGCGCTGCCGCGGACAAGGTGGACTTTGGCCGATGCGCCCGCGCGGTTGGCCGAGTCGGTTAGAAAATACAGCAACTCCGCCGTGCGCGCCGCCTTGGTTGGCTCGAAGAACATCGAGGCGGAAACATCCAGGCAGATATCGATGACCGGGCGCACCTCCTCCCGATACAACTTCATGGTGTAGGAACCGGTGCGCGCGTAGGCCTGCCAGTTGATATGGCGCGGGTCATCGCCGGGCGAGTAGGCACGGTGGTCCTGGAAATCCAACGACGAGCCGACCCCGGCGCCGGCAAACTCGCCCGCCTGGCCGCGCCAGACGCGGGTACCAAGTGGCAGGCGCAGACGCGAGGAAACCACCGCGGCACGGGCGTGGCAGGCTTGGAGATCGGCAAAGGTCATGACTCAGCAGCGGGTGAGGCAAACGAGTGGTGCAGGCGTTTGGTGGCCAGAACGGCCCCGATGAGCAGGACCAAGGTGAAGAATCCACCCAAGAGCGCGCAAAGAAACGCGATCGAGGCGTAATCACCGGTCTCCTCCGCGAGCGCCCAGGCCACCGGCGGGAGCCAAACAAAGAAGTAGAGCAGCCCATCTTTGTTCATCATGTCGGCAACCAGCGAGAGGAAGCCCATGAGCACGACCGATGAGGCAAGGATGATTAGATAGCTGGCAAAGCGGTTAGCCACTTTGAAAAAGAGCAGCACCACAGCAGGGAATATCAGGGCACCAATTGCCCCGTATGCATGGATTGAGAAATCAATCCATTCATCCTCTGCCATGCCCTTGAGGGAGATCGCAGCGCCAAACATAACCACAAGGAGCAGGCTGTAGAGCGCACCCGCGGCCCAGCCGGGGCACAAAAACAAACTCGCAAGGCGCCATGGCGTGCCGCGCTGGGTGAAGCTGCGCAGCATCGGCGCGGTGACGTTGATCGGTTCGGCCAGCGAGACTAACACCAATGGAACCAAGAACAGGGCCGAAACGAAAAGTTGAACTTCGTGATCCAGCGGCCTGAGCAGCAGAATGACGACCAGCGCAAGGCCGAGTCCAACAATCCGGCGGACCGTCGCGCGGTTCTCCGAAATCGGCGCGATCAGCGAGGCACCGAAATCCAGCGCAATCCAGCCGATATAAACGGCGAAGAACACGATGACCGACGCGATCTCGCGGTTCTCTGGACTTGTCAGCGAGAAGAACTCGATCATGAAGGTCATTCCCCTGAACTCAAAGAAAACAGTCGCCATCGCGGAGATCCCAAGCGGTACCAGTGCGAGCGGAAAGAGCACCCGCAGCGCGAGCGCGCGGTTGCCTGACATTCCAACCGTCACCGCTGTTAGCGTTGCGGAGAGGATGAAAATCATCAGCAGCATGAGCAGTTCGGCAAACAGCTGCATGCCGCCAAGAAAGTAACGCAGGATCAGATAGGGGATGATGGCCGCGACGAGCAGCGCTGACTGGCTAACAATGGCAGACCACTTGCCAAAGGTGATGCGCCATGCGCTGAGCCGGGTCAGCGCCATGATCTCCATGGTGTTGGCTTTCATCTCCGATGCCAACGCCGATACCCCCCGCAGCGGCTGGAAAATAATCAACGCCAAGGAGATGAAGAAGAAAATGATGCTAGAGACCGAGGTGCCGGCCCTCGAGCTCGACTCGGCGGCCACGGCGGTGAGGAGAACGATTCCCAAAAGTCCCTGCAGGACGAGGAAGACGACAACGAACGCCTTGGCCCGCAGCCCTTGGCGCAGCTCCTTGACAAGCATCGGCGGCAGGCGGTCGGGGAAGTCCCGCAGGTGGGTGACAATGGATTTAGGCATATGCGCAGCAGAAAGGTTAGGCCTCGATTGAGGGTTGGGAGACTGTCGCGACAGCCGCTTTGGGCATTGCCGGGGGCAGGGCGGGGCCGCCCGCCTCAAGACGCCCGAGGATGTCAATGAAGGCGTCCTCGAGGTTGCGCTGCTCCTTGTGGAACTCTGTGACCCGCAGACCGTCACGAATCATGCGCGCAAGCATCTCTGCCGCCCGGTCCGGATCCTGCGCGTCAATGCGGATGCGCGCGCCGTGCTTGCGCGCCTCTAACATCTCAACCTGCGGCTGCAGCACGATCCAGTCCGCCAGCGAGTTTGGATCGCCGAGGATGCGCACGTCATAACAGAATCCACCATCCGCATCGACGCCGTGTTTGAGTGAGTCCGCATCGCCGTGGTGAACAATACGGCCGTTGTTAATGAAGAGGAGCGAGTCGCACATCTCGCCAAGTTCGGAGAGAATGTGGGAGGAAATGAAGATGGTTTTTCCCTCCTCGGCGAGCACCCGGATGAGGTGCTTGAGCTCCACGCGGGCCTTTGGATCGAGGCCCGCGGCGGGTTCGTCCATGATGAGGATCTGCGGGTCCTGGAGCAAGGCGCGGCCGAGGCAGAGGCGCTGCGTCATGCCCTTGGAGAGCTTGTTAGAGAAGCGGTCCGCCAGCGGGATGAGGTCGGCAAACTCCATGACCTCCTGGATGCGCATTTGGCGCTCCTTGCCAGTAAAGCCAAGGGCGCGGGCGTAGAAGTCGAGGTACTCCAGCACGGTCATGTGCTCGTAGTTGCCGAAGTGGTCAGGCATCCAACCGATGAGCGAGCGGACCTTGGCGGGGTGGTTGACCACGTTGATGCCGCAAATTTCGGCGGTACCCATGGTAGGATAATCCAGGGTGGCGAGGATGCGCATGGTGGTGGTCTTGCCGGCGCCGTTAGCGCCGACGAAGCCGCACACCGAACCATGGGGCACTTCAAAGGAGACGCCATTGACCGCCTGCAGCGGGCCGAAGTAGCGGTACAGGTTATGGACGAGAATGGCGCTGGTGCTCATAGGACGGGAAATGGAGAAGCTCTCACTCAGGGAGCCTGAATCGGACCGGTGATGACGGTGAGGGTTTTAATCCAGTTGATGCCCTCGTAGCTCTCCAGGGCGGGGGCGCTCTCGGATTGGGCCAGATAGTGGCTGCGGCGCAGGGCTAGCTGTTTGACTGAGCTGCTAGATGTTTTTGAGGCCTGGTCGGTGGAGGATTTGACCAGTTCGTCGTAGACCTTCTCAGCGATGCTGGCACAGGTGGTAGGCTTTCCCTGAGTTAGGTTTTCGGCCCGCCAGCAGGCGCCGTCGCCGTCGCGGAAGACCAGCACGGAGATCGGGAAGTCAAATGAGGAGGTGATTTTTGGTGGCGAGCTGGCGGCCTCAAGCTCAATGCGGCCGCGTGTCGGGCGCAGGCCCTTGAGGAGGTATCCGTGTTCGGAACGGCTTTGGTACCAGTCGCCGGAGGCCTTCAGACCGGTGCCCTCCTGTTCGAGAGAGTAACGGCCGCCGCGGCTGTCCGAGTCCGTTGTTAGCCGCGCCCACTGCGAGTTGGCGAGCGGCACGCCGGTGACGAAGCCGGCTTCAGGCAGTGAGTGTTTGCTGGAGAGCAGCACGCCGGTGCGGACGATTTGTTCCTGTTGGATATAGGCTGTGTTTTCACTGGCGTCGGAGCGCACTTCCATGTGGACAAAGCGCATGCCGCGTCCGCCAAAGCCGTCCTGCAGGATGATGAGGAGCACCAGCAGCAGGCTCGCGCCAAGGGAGATGAGCGGGGTGGTGAAAAACATCCGGTGGCGCTGGCCGGATTTGGCGAAAACAAACAAATTCACCGGCCCGACGAGAATGCCGAAGAGCAGGAGGACGACGATGAAGATGCCGTACTTGAAGCCAATAGTGCCAAACAAAGCCTGGAGCGGCCAGGACGAGTTGAAGTCGTCGCGCAGGGACTTGATGTTAGACGGCAGAGCCCCAACGGCTGCCACGGTGGCTGCATCATCAAGGCCGTAGTCACTGGCAATGGTCTGGATGCTCACCTTGCCCTTGGAGCGTGAAAGCTGGCGCAAGCCGCGGCCTTCATCGCCGAAGCGCAGAGCGGCAAGGTCGCTGTCACTGCGGGTGGAGTAGATGATGATTTGGCCCCCCATGCGGTTCCAAGCCATGATGGCATTGCGCGCGCCGGGCTCGATGCTGAGCCACTCGTCTTCAGTGAGCATCATGACGTCGTAGCCAAGGAAGGCGCGCCAGTCCTGAGGCAGTTCGACGGCGCGAAACACGCCGGCAAAGGTTTGGCCGGAGCCGCGCGAGGACCCCATCTTGCTGTTGAGAGCCGATCCGTTGGGGATCTCCAACTGTTCGCTGAGGAGCACCTGGGGGCCGTCGGGGATTCCGTCGCTGAAGCCCCCGCTAACTGAGTTGAGGCCGGTGGCGGATACCGTGCAGCTGAGTTGCATGTCGCTGCCATAGGAGGAGCTCTGCAGGCTGGTGGGCAGCGGCACGCTGAAGTCATAGAACCCGCCGCCACCCGCTTGGACAGTGACACTGAAAGAGGAAGTCATCGTGGTCCCCTCGCTGCTGTAATTGGCCTCCGTCTTGCCTTCAAACGCAAAGCTCCAGGTGCGCGCTTCCTTGGTGCCGTTGTGGATCGTCGCGCGGATCGGCACGTAACCGTGCTGTGGCAGAATCCCAAACAGGCTCTTCACCTCTATCTGGGTCTTGGTCTTCGGATCGTAAACCTCCCGAACCAACAATTTCTGGGCGCCAGCCTGGGGAATCCAGGAAATGGCCAGCAGGGCAACGAGGAGGTAACGGCGCATAACAAGTGATAGAAAAAGAGGTTTGAAAACTAACACCCCTTGGCTCAGGCATCCGCCGTCTTGAGGGTGCGCGGAGTGTTGAGCGCCTGGAAGGGTACCGAATCGAGCAGCGCGGTGAGGATTTCGGCGGTGCCGAGGCCTTCGATGCGCGCGTTGTACTCGAGCACGATGCGGTGGCGCAGCACCGCCGGGGCGATTGCCTTGACGTCCTCGAAGCTGGCATGGGTTCGGTCGTGCATCAGCGCGCGCGCCTTGGCTGCCGAGGCCAGCGAAAGGGCCGCGCGTGGGCTTGCACCGTAGCGGATGCCGCGCGAGGCGGCTGACTGGCCCGGATGGGTCGCGTCCACCACCCGCGCAATGTAGTTGGCCACCACTTCTGGCAGATAGATCCGCCGCACCAGCTCAAGCAGGCTTTCCAGGGCGGGTTGATCCATGATCGGGTGGACCTCGGGATCGGTTCCCAGCTCGCGGTGATTCACAATCCGCTCAAGAGTTTCAACGCTGTTGCGCGTCACCTCAAGCTTGAAGAGAAAACGGTCAAGCTGGGCCTCAGGCAACGGATAGGTCCCTTCCAACTCAATCGGGTTCTGGGTGGCCAACACGAAGAACGGCCGCGGCAGGTCGTGGGTTTTCCCCAGCACCGTGACGCGGCGCTCCTGCATCGCCTCTAGCAACGCGGACTGTGTCTTGGGCGATGCGCGGTTGATTTCATCCGCCAGTACGATGTTAGCAAACAAGGGGCCTGGTTGGAAAACGAACTCGCGGCGGCCGTCGATCTCCTGCAGGACGGGGTTGCCGGTGATGTCGCCGGGCAGCAGGTCGGGAGTGAACTGGACGCGCTTGCTATCAAGTTGCAGCGAGCGCGAGAGGCCCTTGACCAGTTCGGTCTTGCCGAGGCCCGGCAGGCCCTCAAGCAGGATATGGCCGCGAGCGAGGATGCCGATGACGACCTGGTCGATGAGCGACTCCTGGCCAAACAGCACGCCGTTGAGCGCCTTGGTGAGGGAGCGCACATGCTGACCTGCGGCGGCAACTTCGGTTTCGGTGGCGTATTGCATAAAGCTGAGATTAGAGAGGGTTGTTAGGCAGGGGGAAGGTCCGATAGGTGAAGAATACGGGGAGATGCGGTGAAAAGCCGGTGAGGAGAGCGGCTAGCGGAAAAACCGGCCGACGGCGTTTTGCTCATCCGGGTCGAGAGGTTCCTTCCAGATTTCATCGCCGCCGCTGCCGGACCCGGAGATCAAGCCGCCGCTGCGCACCCCCGCAGCGCTTTGATCCACATCATGTTTGCCGTCCTGGATTTCTAGCAGGTCGCCCGGCAGCGTGCGGCTGAGGTCCTGGCTTTGGAGTGCCTGGGCATCCCCGGCGGCGAAGTCGACGCTGTTCTTGCCCAACAGGTTGGGCGAGGTTCCCGGGCCGCGGCCGATGCCACCCTGGCCCGGGCCGTTGCCCTGGCCCTCACCCTGGCCCTCGCCTTGGCCCTGCCCCTGGCCTTCGCCCTTGCCGTCACCGGCAAGGAGTTCGTCATTCCACTCTTCGCTCGGGTCGCCGCCGCCGTTCTGGCCGGCCTTGTCGCCGCCGGCCTTGGCGAGCTCGCCCGCGGCCTTGCGCATGTTTTCACGCAGCTGATTGAGCTGCTCCTGGTTGAGTTGTGGGATGCCGGCCGGGTCGAGGTTGCCGAGCTGTTGGAGGAGTTCCTTGTTAGGTTGCATGGCTCCCTCGCGCATGCCTTCAAGGGCTTGATCGAACTCATTGAGGAGGCGGGCGCGCTCGGCCTCGGGCATGGCCTTGGCTTGGTTTTGCAGGGAGTTGAGCGCGCGCTCGCCGCGCTGCAGCTCGGTTTCGAGGCGGTTGGCCTCAGCCTGGTGGCTTTGTTTGAGTTGATCCGTGGCCTCGAGCGAGGCATGGCTGAACCATTCCTCGGGTTGGCGCGCGCGCAGGCCCTCAAGCTTCTTGCTGACTTCCTCCAGATAAGCCGGATCAATGGTCTTGTCTTCGTCAAGCTGGGTGATGTCGGCCTTGATCTGGCGCCAGGCAAGGGGCTCGGGCGGTGCCACTGGTAGATTGCCGCCCTTAGAAACCGGCAGAAAAATCCCCGCAGCGAGCAGGGTCAGCGCCGCCACCGGCGGCACCAGCAAGCGCGGCCAGCGCCAAGTCAGCCCGGCACTGGCATGCGCGGGCGGCTCGGGCCACGGGCACACGCCTGCCGCGGCCGCCGAGAGGGCATTGCTCAGGTGCATTGAGGCTTCAAGGCGCACCAAGGAGGAGCCGGGCGATTCAAAGTGCCGGCGGGCTCTCACCCACGCAACCGCCGCGGCTAACAAAAAAAGTCCCGCCGCTGCCGCGCCAAGCTGGCCGGCAACCAGCGGCAACTCATGGCGCAGCCACAATGCGGCACAGCCACCAAGCATCCCGGCAAGCAACACCGGAGCGGCCAACATTTCCACCCACCACCCGATGTTGATCACCCGCGATACTCGCGCTGCGAGCTTTCGCCACTGACCTTCAGCATCGGAAGACTTCATAAGTAGATTGGAGTTAGGAAAATAGGACCAAGCTGCGGCCCTCCCGCGACGATGATGCTATCTTTCCACCTTGGCGATGCGAAATCCAGCCAGCGGCATTTTTGCCATTCTCCCGGTTGCACCCGGCCGGGAGTGGTCTATCATCTAACATGAAGGAAGGAACCAAGAATCCCTATCAGGAACTCCGGGCTGACCTCGAGGAGCGTTGGGGCGAGGTGGCCGAACGCATCCGCGAGCTTGAGCGGCGGGTTGAGGCGGGCTTGGATGGCGGCGGGGCGGCCAGCGCGGACGTGCGCGAGCTTGTGCGCTACAGCCGGTTGATGCGCCGCCACATGGCTGAGGTGGAGGGCCATGCCGACGCCCTGCTTGACCAGATCGCGGCGGATCCGGAGTTTGAGCGGCTTGAGAGAAGCGCTCCCGGAGGCGGCGAGGCCGAGGGCGAGGGCGAGGGCCAGCGCGCGATGTTGGAAATCCAGCGAGAGATGCACCGCCCTAGCAGCTCCTTTCTGGAGGTGCTCAAGGCCGTGTTCCTGTGGCGCGACACGCCTGAGGAGCGGGTGGAGCGTGGCGAGGTTGGGCCGCCTGAGCGCCGGGAGGAGCGATAGTTGGATGGGGGGGGGTTATTCGACCGTCACGCTCTTGGCTAGATTGCGCGGTTGGTCGATTTCGCAGCCGCGGAGTCTAGCGACATGATAGGCGAAAAGCTGCAGGGCGACGGTGGTGGTGATGGTGGCTACGAGCGGGTGTGACCTAGGCACGGTGATGACATCGTGAACGCAGGCTGCGGCTTCGTCATCGCCTTCGGTGATGACGCCGAGGATGCGCGCGCCGCGGGCCTTGCACTCCTCGACATTGCTAATGGTTTTGTCCTTGCCGGGAACATCGTTGAGCAGGGCGATAACCGGAGTTCCCTGTTGGAGCAGGGCAATGGGGCCGTGCTTGAGCTCGGCGGCATGGTAGCCCTCGGCGTGGATGTAGGAGATTTCCTTTAATTTAAGCGCGCCTTCAAGGGCAACGGGGAACATGTAGCCGCGGCCAATGAAGAAGGCGTGCTCGGCCTCGACGTACTTCGCGGCGATCAGGGCGATCGCGTCGCTTTGAGCCACGACCTGGGCGACGAGTTCGGGAGTGCCTTCGATGGCTGCTGCGAGCAGCTCGCCGTCCTGGCGGGAGAGGCGGCGGCTGCGGGCAAGCTTCAGGGCGATCATCAGCAACACGGCCACCTGGCAGGTAAACGCCTTGGTCGAGGCGACCGAAATTTCGGGTCCGGCATGCAGATAGACGCCGCGGCCGGTTTCGCGCGCGATGGTCGAGCCGACCACGTTGCACAGGCCCATCACGAAGGCGCCCTTTTGGTTAGCCTCGCGCACGGCTGCTAGAGTGTCGGCGGTTTCACCTGATTGGGAGATGGCCAGCACCAGGTCGCAGCGGCCGATGATCGGGTTGCGGTAGCGGAACTCGGCGGCCTGTTCGACCTCGGCGTGAATGCTGGCGAGATCCTCAAAGGCGTACTCGCCGACTAGGCCGGCATGCAGGGAGGTGCCGCAGCCGACGATGACGACTCGGACGATTTCCGCCAAGTCGCGCGGGCTGGTATTCATGCCGCTGAGCACGGCGGAGCCGATCTCGTGGTCCAAGCGGCCTCGGATGGCATTGCGCAGGGCCTCGGGCTGGTCGTGGATCTCCTTGAGCATGAAGTGCTCAAAGCCGCCCTTTTCCGCCGCGGCGGTATCCATGGCGATCTCCGCCACATCGCGATCCACGCGGATGTTGTGGAGGTCGCGGATCTCCACGGAGTCGGCCTTGACGATGGCTATGTCATTGTCATCCAGGTAGATGACTCGCTGGGTGTAGGACACGATCGCCGACGCGTCGCTGGCGACGATGGTTTCCCCTTCGCCGATGCCGATGACAATCGGGCTGCCGCGGCGCGCGACAATGATGGTGTCCGGCTCAAGGGCGGAAATCACGGCGATGCCAAAGGTGCCGTGGACAAGGGTGAGGGCCTGGGAAACCGAGCTGAAAAGATCCGCTCCGTCCGCATCGCCGATCAGGTGTGCTAACACTTCCGAGTCGGTGTCGGAGTGGAAAACGTGGCCACGGGCCTCAAGGGTGTTCTTGAGCTGCCTATAGTTCTCAATGATACCATTGTGGACCAGGGCGATTTCCCCGGACTGGTCGAGGTGCGGGTGGGCGTTGGACTCGGTTGGGGCGCCGTGGGTTGCCCAGCGGGTGTGGGCAATCCCGCACGAGCTTGAGTCAAAAAGCTCCTCGGTCCAATCGGTCCGCAGCCGCTCGCTGAGAACCGCCACCTTGCCAGTCGCCTTGCCGACGATGATCTTGTCGTTCTGCATGACAGCCACGCCCGCCGAGTCATAGCCGCGGTACTCGAGGCGCCTGAGGCCGCTGAGGAGGACGCGGGTTGCATTTGATTTTCCGATGTATCCGACGATGCCGCACATGATTTTTGAGAGATGGAACGAAAGTTAGAAGCTGTGAGGAATATCCGCCCGGACGACTTCGCCGGGAAGGGTTGAGGAACCGGGCCAGAGCTGGCGGCCGGGGTAAATGGAAGTGTTGATGCCGGTGTGCACGCCGTCGCCGACGATGCAGCCGAACTTGCGCCGGCCGGTGTCGACAAGCTGCCCGCCAGCCATGGCGCGGTGGTTGGCCCCGTCGTGGCGCAGGTTGGAGGTCATGGTGCCGGCGCCAAAGTTCACTCCCGCGCCAAGCACCGAGTCACCGACGTAGCTGAGGTGGCCAACATGGCTGCCAGCAAGAAGAATCGAGTTCTTGATCTCCACGGACTGCCCAACATGGCAGTGGTCCCCGATGGAGGTGGCGCCGCGGAGGTAGCAGTTAGGGCCGATTTTGCACCCGGCGCCGATCACCACGTTGCCCTCAATGAAGACCCCCGGGAGCACCCGTGATCCCGCGCCAAGGACCAGGTGGCCCTCGACCACCACCGAGCCGTGGACCTCGCCCTCGATGTTGGAGGCGGCTAGGCCGGACAAACATTCCTCGTTGGCGCGCAGCAGGTCCCACGGATGGACGATGATGAAGGAGGCGGCCGCAGCCACTGAATTGCCAGACGGGCCGCGTCCGCGCCATGCCAGGGGCGTTCCGGCGGCATCGGTGAGGGTGTCGGCAGGGCCGCCTGCGAGCAATTGCAAGTCCCTCTGCGCCAGCCATGAATGCGGGTCCGCGGCGATCCCCCCGGGTGCCAGCCTGGCGTGGTGTTCGCGCAGCGGGACGCCCCCGATAGGGAAGTCGGTTATGTTGCGCTGTTGGAAGACGGGCATGGGCGGCTCAGTGGGAAATACCGATATCCTGCCCGACGGCCTGCGTAAAGCACTGTGCCCATTTCTCGACCATTGCCGCGTCGCGGTGCTCGATGAGGATGCGGATTTTCGCCTCGGTTCCCGAATAACGGATGTTATGTCGGCCAAGCGCGCCGAAGGCTGCGTCGGCCGCCGCGCTGGCTGCCCGCAGAGTTGGCAGGGATTCTAGCGGCGGCTTGGAATGAACCGCTAGGCTCAGGAGTTGTTGGGGATACTCGCGCATGCATGAGGCGAGCTCGGCGAGGGTGGAGGACTTTTCCCGCATCATGCGCAGGATCTGCAGGGCGCTGAGGATTCCGTCGCCGGTGGTGGCGTGGGCGGCAAAAATCAGGTGGCCAGAGTTCTCCCCGCCAAAGCTGTAGCCGTGCGCCCGCAGGGCCTCGATGACGAGCCGGTCGCCGACGCCGGTGGTCACGACCGTGATGCCGGCTGCGGCCATTGCCTCGTGCAGGCCCAGGTTGCTCATCACCGTGCAGACCATCGCGTCGCCGGCAAGCTCGCCGCGTTCTTTGAGCGCAAGTGCGCCGAGGGCCAGCACCCGGTCCCCGGAAACCACCGCGCCGGAAGCGTCCGTGAAGATCACCCGGTCCGCGTCCCCGTCGAGCGAAATGCCCAGGTCCGCACCGTGCACGCGGACCAGGGCGGCGGCATGCTCTGGATGCAGCGCGCCACAGCCCGCGTTGATGTTGCGCCCGTCCGGACGGGTGGCCGTGGCGATGACCCGCGCGCCGAGCTGCTCGAAAATGCCCGGGGCAATGGCGTGGGCCGCCCCATTGGCCGCATCCACCACCAGCGTCATGCCGCGCAGCGAGAGCCCGGCGGCCGCGGATTTGAGCGCTGCTAGGTAGGGCGCCGCCCCATCCGTTAGTACGCTCAGCCGCCCAAGCTCCGCGCTCGGTGGCACCTCCGGGCCGAGGATGAACTCCTCAACGGCCGCTTCAAGGGCGTCGTCAAGCTTGAAACCGGTGCCGCCGAAAATCTTCAACCCGTTGTCCTCATGGGGATTGTGCGATGCCGTCAGCATGATCCCGGCGGCCGCCGGGGTGCTCCGCGTCAGGTAGGCCACCGCCGGCGTCGGCACCACGCCCGCCTGCACGACGTGGGTCCCCGAGGCTAACAGCCCGGCCGTCACCGCCGCCTCCAACATCGACCCGGAGACCCGCGGGTCGCGGCCAATGACCACCGTGCCGCCCGCTCCGGCTAGCAGACTAGCCACCGCGCGCCCAACACGCAGGGCAACCTCCGCGGTGATCGGATGCTCGTTTGCCCTGCCGCGGATACCGTCGGTGCCGAATAGTGTCATGAACTGTTTGGGGAATTCTGCAGCCATTGAGGGAATGCTGAATCCGAGGCTTTGCGGAAAATCTTCCCGCGGTAAAGCCGGAAACGTCCGGCGGAATGGGGCCGGGCGCTAACAGTTGGGGCTTCTTTCCGCCGCGCGGGCGCACTCTTGCGTTGCCTAGCCGCAATCCAGTTAGCAGGTTAGCCCCGCCCGGAGGGTTCCATCGCCGCGGCGGGCGGTTATTTTCAAACGACCATGATCAATCCAACAGCGATTCGGGGTTTTCGGGCGGAAACCGGCAAGCGGTCAAACAAAGCGCTGCGGGGTGGTCGCTGTTGGGGCATGAACAGACTGTTAGTCCTGCCGGCGTTGTGCGTGTTTTCGTTTTTTTCGCTGGTGCCGGCGATGGGGCTGCCGCCGGTGGTTAATGACGTGGAGCTGACCCGGATGCTCACGGACGGTCTGGGCAAGGCGGCGGATGACGGGACGGGGGTGTCCGGGGAGGTGCTCAAGAAGGCGGCCGAGGCGGCGCCGCGCGAGTTGAAGGTGAGTCTGCCCAAGGGCAAGGCCGGCGCGCCGAGCCCCGGATATGAAGCTTTGAGCAAGAGTGTCTTCATCATTGGCTCGGTGTATAAGTGCGGGAAGTGCAGCCACTGGCACATGGGAGGGATGGCCACAGGCTGGGCGCTGACCAGCGACGGGGTGATGGTGACCAATGCGCACGTGTTCGCCAACGCGACGGGGGAGTCATGGGGGGTTTGTTCGATAGACGGCAAGGTCATGCGCATCACCGACATATTGGCCGTGGATGCCGACGCGGACCTGGCCGTTTTCCGTGTTGACACGGGGGGCGCGAGTTTGCGGCCGCTGCCGCTGGCGGGAGATGCCGCAGTGGGAACGCGGGTGAGGATGATCAGCCATCCTGATGGGAGGTTCTTTTTCCAGACCTCTGGCGAGGTGGCGCGCTACCTGATGGCACCTACTTTGGACGGCAAGAAGCAGAAGACGGCGATGTCCATCACCGCGGATTACGCCAAGGGTTCGTCTGGCGGTCCGGCCCTGGATGCCAGCGGCGCGGTCGTCGGGATCGCCTCCTCAACCCAGTCAATCTACTATGGGTCGGAAAAACCCGAGGAGGGGCCGCTGCAGATGGTGGTTAAAAACTGCGTGCCAGTAGCCGCGCTTCGCGACATGCTTAAAAAACCCTGATTGACAGACACTTGCTGATCTTCCCCGGCTCCCGATGGTCATCTTGCGGGCAATTAGCCTTGCAAGGGGCCTGCGCCGGGGCGATTGCAGGGGCGGATGGAGCAAGGCTACCTTATTCTCTCAACAGCGCTGGCGGCCATCGGCGGCGCGCTGGGGATTCGCTCCGTGCATCGCGGCGAGCGTAGCCGCTGGACGATCGTGTGGATGGCCGGGGCGTTTCTAGCGCAACTGGCGTTTCTAACTTTGCGGGGGGAGCATCGCGGAGCCTGCCCGCTGCGGGATCTCGGCGAGGTGTTAGCCTTTCTGGCATGGTCGCTGACGCTGTTTTATGTCTGCGTCGGGCCGCTTTATCGGGTTTCGCTGCTTGGAGTGTTCACCGCGCCGGCGGTGGTGGTTTTCCAGATGGTGGCGCTCATGCCCGGCGTGCTGGATGCCAACCCACAGCATGCGGTTCATGTTGATCCGTGGCGGGAGGCCCACGGGGCGCTTTCCGTGCTCTCCTACGGAGCCCTGGCCTTGGCCGCGGTTGCCGGAGTCATGTTCCTGATGCTCAACCGGCTACTCAAGGAGCACGAGCTCAGCAGCGGGCTCTTTAAGAACCTTCCGCCGGTGCGCGAGCTCGTCCGGCTCGAGGTGCGGCTGATGACGCTTGGTTTCATTTTGCTCAGTGCGGGCATTCTCAGCGCCCTGCTGATGCGCGAGCTTGGCGGGCGCGCCCACCTGCTTGCCGCGGCGAGCACCTGGGCGGCGTACGGCGCATTGCTAGCGGTGCAGGCCGTGCGCGGTCTAACGCCGCGGCGGCTCTCCGAGGTGGCCATCCTTCTCTTCGCTCTATCACTCACGGTTTTTGCGTTTCTCTAATGGAGCTAATCTGCCTGGGACTGAATTACCGGACGGCGCCCGTGGAGGTGCGCGAGCGCTTTGCCGTGGGGACCGGCAAGCTCGACGCCGCGGGCCGGGCATTGATTGCCTCCGGGGCGGTCGGCGAGGGGGTGGTTTTATCCACCTGCAACCGCACGGAGTTCTACTTTGCCGCGCGCGATGGCGAGGCGGGCATGGCGGCCGCGCGCGACTATCTGCGCGAAAACTTCGATCTGCGCGCCGGTGACGACGGGCATTTTTATGAGCTGCACCGGCGCGACGCGGCCCTGCACCTGTGCCGGGTTGCCAGCGGCTTGGATTCCATGATTCTGGGCGAGACCGAGATTTTCGGCCAAATCAAGCAGGCCTATCGCATCGCCCTGGAAGCGGGCCTCACCGGAGGGACCCTCAACAAGGTCTTCCAGCGCGCCTTCAGCATCGGCAAGAAGGTTCGCACCCAGACAAGTATCCAGGAAGGCGCAACCTCGGTCGGCAGCGTGGCCGTCGACCTCGCGGAGAAGATCTTCGGTCACCTCAAGCACAGCCAGGTGATGGTCATGGGCGCCGGCGAGATGAGCCGCATCACCGCCCAGAGCCTGCTCTCGCGCGGAGCCCACAGCATTTTTGTTACCAACAGATCCTACGAGCGCGCCGTGGAGCTCGCCAGCGAGATGCAGGGCCAGGCGGTGCGCTTTGACGAGTGGCAGGCGGTGTTAGAGAAGGTGGATGTGGTTATTTCCTCCACCGGAGCGCCGCACACCATTGTGGACCGTGCGCATGTGGAGGCGGTGCGGCGCAAGCGGAAGTACCGGCCGTTGTTTTTCATCGATATTGCCGTGCCGCGCGACATTGATCCTGCGGTGGGAGAGATTGAGGAAGTCTATCTGTACGACATTGACACCCTTGAGCAGCTTGCTGGCGAGGCGCGCAAGCTGCGCCAGAAGCAGATAGAAGTTTGCGACGGAATCATCCACGAGGAGCTGGGCAAGGCGAGTTTGCCGGGCATCATCAAGCGAGAAGCATGAGTGAAGGAAAACAACAACTGGTGGTTGGCACCCGGGGCAGCGAACTGGCCCTGGTGCAGGCGGAGATGGTCGAGACGCTGTTGCGCGCGGCCTGCCCCGGGGTGGAAATTATCCGCCGGGTGATCCGCACCACCGGCGACCGGCGCACTGATGTGCCGCTGAGCGAAGTGGCGCGGGCCGAGGGGATTTCCGACAAGGGCGTCTTTATCAAAGAACTCGAAACCGCCCTGGAGGACGGGGAGATTGATCTAGCCGTCCACAGCCTCAAGGACGTGCCCACGGTGCTGCATGCCCGGTTTGCCATCGCGGCGGTGTTAGAGCGGGCGCCCATCCGCGATGTGCTGGTCTCACGCGGTCCCGGAGGGCTCAACGGCTTGCCTAACGACGCGCGGGTGGCCACCGGCAGCGTGCGCCGGCAGCGCCAGCTGAGTTTTCTGCGGCCGGATCTGCACGTGGTGGACCTGCGCGGGAATGTGCCGACGCGCCTGCGCAAGCTGCTAGATGAGCACGGACCCGACGCCATCATGCTTGCCGAGGCGGGCCTGGTCCGTCTGGGGCACGATTTGGGCAAGGGGATTGAGATTGACGGGCAGTTGCTGCATGTCGCGATCCTTGACGAGGCGGTTTTCTATCCGGCGGCGGGCCAGGGCGCGATCGGCATCGAGGTTAGATCCAACGATCCGGCAACGGCCGAGAGGGTCCGGCGCATTGGCCACGACGTGACGCTGGCACGGGTGAGTGCTGAGCGGGAGTTCCTGCGGCTCATGGACGCGGGCTGCCATACGCCGGTGGGCGTGTTTTCCGAGGTGACCGGCGAGCGGCTGCGGCTGTTTGCGCGGGTATTTGACGAGATGGACATGATGCGCGATCCGCGGGAAGCGGCGGCCGAGGGGCTGCTGGCCGATCCCCTTGGCGCAGGCAGGAAACTTTACGACGCACTGGAATGAAAAAGGGGATCTGTTATCTGGTAGGGGCGGGCCCGGGCGATCCGGGGCTGGCAACGGTGAAGGCCAAACAATGTTTGGAGCGGGCTGACGTGGTGGTTTATGATGCCTTGAGCAGCCCTGTGCTGTTGGGCTGGACGCGCAAGGATTGCGAGAAGGTTTACGTGGGCAAGCGGGCCAAGGACCATGCGCTTTCCCAGGAGGGCATCAACGCGCTGATTGTTGAGAAGACCCGCCAGGGGCTCGCCGTGGTGCGCCTCAAGGGCGGGGATCCAATGATCTTTGGGCGCGGCGGCGAGGAGGCCGCGGAGCTTGCGGCGGCAGGGGTGGCCTTCGAGATCGTTCCGGGAATCAGCTCGGCAATCGGCGGCCCCGCCTATGCGGGTATTCCCGTGACCCACCGCGACCATTGTTCGCAGTTGACGATTTTCACCGGGCACGAGGACCCGACCAAGCAGGAGAGCAGCATCGACTACCGGGCGATTGCTGCGGCCCCGGGCACCAAGGTGTTCCTCATGGGCATGGCGCGGCTGCGCGAGATCTGCGCTGCCCTTGTGTCTAACGGCATGGCGGCGGGCACGCCCATCGGGCTAACACGCTGGGCCACCACCCCGCGGCAGACGACGCTAACAGGAACGCTGGCGGACATTGCCGACCTGGCCGAGCGGGAGAACTTCGGTTCGCCGGCGGTGGCCGTGATTGGCGGCGTGGTGGGCGAGCGCAAGCGGATCAACTGGTTTGAGAGCCGGCCGCTGTTCGGCAAGCGCATTGTCGTGACGCGCACCCGCGAGCAGGCCGGCGAGCTCAGCGCGCAGTTCGGCGAGCTGGGTGCGGATGTCATCGAGCTGCCGACCATCCGCATTGAGCATCCGGATGACCGCCTGAGTTTTGCCGAATCGGTGGCCGCGGCCCACACCTATGACTGGTTGGTTTTCACCAGCCCTAACGGGGTGGAGCGGTTTTTTGACGGCTTCTATTCAATTTACGAGGATGCGCGCAGCCTCGGCGGGGCGCGCATCGCGGCCATCGGGCCGGGCACCGCGGCGAGAATCAAAGAGTACCGCATTGGCGTCGACCTGATGCCTGAGAAGCATGTGGCCGAGGGGCTGGTGGCGGCCTTTGGCAAGGAATCCATCGAACACCAGACGATCCTGTGGATCCGCGCTCAGGAGAGCCGCGATGTGCTCTATGACGGCCTGATGGCTCTAGGTGCCATCGTCGACGAGTGCCTCGCGTACAAGACGGTGGCGGAAACCGCCGACCCGACCGGTGCCGTTGCCAGGCTCACCGAGGAGGGCGCCGAGGTCATCACCTTCACCAGCGCGTCAACCGCGGACCACTTCTTCGCCATGGGACTAACAATTCCTAGCGGCTGGGTAGCCGCCAGCATCGGCCCTGTTACCAGCGACGCCCTGCGCAAGCACGGCGTCACCCCGGCGATTGAGGCGAAGAGCAGCGATATTCCCGGGCTCGTCGAGGCGGTGCGGAAGTATCTGGTAAAGAAGAAATAACGATCGCCTCCAGCAGGTGTTGGAGGCGCCCGCCTGGGCTCGGCGGGGCACCCTTTGGTCTAACGCGGCACCAGGGTCACCTGGGTCGGGTCGTAGCGGTCATCCGGGCGGAAGATCCAGCCCGGGTTGCGGTTGATGAGCTCATAACCGGTTAGGGTAAAGACGGGCAGGAACTGGTCGCTGTTTGGCTCGTACACGGTTTGGCCCGAGTAGAACCCGCGGATCTTGTAGTCGAAGTTCTGGTCAAAGCCGTAGCGCTGGCCGGCCGTGCCGCCCTCGGGGAGGCGGTCTGGGTTGCGCATCCGGTCCTCGCGGAAGACGACGAGTTTGGCGCGGCTCCACGGCTGGCGCGGCTCGCGCAGATAGCCCCAGAAGCGGGTTTTTTGGACAAAGTAGCGCCGGCCGTAGAAGAAGTCGCCAGTGGGCTCACTGGCGATCTGGGCGGCGCGTTCCTCGACGCTTGGGCCGCCGAGATTGCCGGTTCCAAGGGAGCTTGAGCAGCTCGTGGCAAACCACGGCAGGGCGAGAAGGGCAGAGAGGAGCAGAAACCGCATGCACCGAGTTAGGTGACTGCGGCACCCAGCGCAAGCTTGCGCAACGGGGCCGCTGTTTGGTGTTGGTTAGAAAAAATTAGGGATTGTTGACATTCAATAAATCCGTCATAATCGCCGGCAATTCTGTGGGTCCGCCACGGGCCGCCGGATGGGTTCCGCGCGGGCCGGGTGGAACCTCAACAACTCATTGATTTCTTGGATATTCTAACTTCCCCGTTGAAGCTGGTGATTGCCTGTGGCGGCACTGGCGGGCACTTGTTTCCCGGGATTGCGGTGGCCCAGGCGATGGAGGAGCGCGGGCACCAGACGCTGTTGTTGATTTCCGAGAAGGCAATCGACCGTGAGGCGTCAAAAAAATACGCCCATTTGCGTTTTGAGACTGTTCCGGGGGTGGCCAAACCGTCGAGCCTGTCGCCGCGCATGATTCCGTTTCTCATCAAGGTTTGGACCACGACGCGGCGCTGCCGGCGCTTGCTGCGCGAGTTCGGAGCCGACGCGGTGCTCGGGATGGGCGGCTTCACCTCGTTGCCTCCGGTGCTCGCCGGCCACCGGCTCGGATTGAAGACCTTTGTGCATGACTCCAACGCCGTGCCCGGGCGCTCCAACGTGATGACCAGCCGGTTTTGCACGCGGGTATTGTTGGGCATGGAGGCCGCTGCGAGGTTTTTTCCCAACAGCAAGGTAACCACTGTTGGGACGCCGGTGCGCAACGAGTTGGTTAGCTTGCCGGCGCGCGGGGAGGCGGCCAAGGAGTTAGGATTGGATCCGGCGCGCCCGGTGGTTGCCGTGGTGGGTGGCAGCCAGGGCGCGAAGCACCTCAATACCCTGGTGGTCGAGGCTGCCGCGGCGATGCCGCCTGACGTGCAGTTTTTCCATGCCGCGGGGCCGTTGGATTTCGAGCGGGTCGCGGCACTGGCCAAGGGCCGCGACGGCTACCATGTCGTGGCGTTTTGTGACCGGATGGCGGATGTCTACGCGGTGACTGACCTGATGGTTTGCCGCTCAGGGGCGTCAAGTTTGACCGAGACGGCCCACGCGGGCGTGCCATCGCTGTTAGTCCCGTATCCCTTTGCGGCCGACGACCACCAGACGAAGAACGCGGAGGTCTTTGCCCAGGCGGGGGCGGCGCGGATGTGGCCGGAGCGCGAGCTCACGGCCGGAGCGCTTGCCGCGGAGATGGGGGCGATCTTGGGGGACCGGGGCGTACTAACAGCGATGGCCAAGGCGGCGCGTGGTCTAGCGGTGGATGACGCCGCGGCACGCGTGTGCGAGGTCATTGAAACCACTTGTGCCGCGTAGCATGGAGAATTTGAGCGAACTTCTAACTCGTCGCGAGCGTCCGCTGCGGCTGCACCTTGTTGGGGTGGCGGGCTCCGGGATGAGCGGGCTTGCGCTGCTGCTCATGGGGATGGGCCACCGGGTGAGCGGCTCGGACCGGGTGACCACCCGCGAGACGGAGCGCATGCAGGGGCTTGGGCTGGAGTTTTTCTCGCCGCACGCGGCCACGGCGGTCAAGGATGTCGACGTGGTGGTCTATTCCTCGGCGGTCCGTCCGGAGAATCCTGAGCGCCAGGCTGCGCTTGAGCTGGGCATCCCGCAAATCCGGCGCGCCGAATGCCTTGCCGCAATTTTGCACACCCGCAAGGGGATCGTGGTGGCCGGGACCCACGGCAAGACAACCACTTCCTCCATGGCGGCGCATGTCCTGCGCGCCGGCGGGATCCAGCCGAGCCATTATGTTGGGGCGGAGATCCCGTTGTTAGGGGCGAACGCCAACTGGTCGCCCGAGGGCGAGCACATGGTGGCGGAGGGCGACGAGAGCGACGGAACCATTGCGCTGTTTCATCCTGAGCATGCGATCCTGCTCAACGTCGAAGCCGACCATTTGGATTTCTATCGGGACCTTGACCACATCCGCGAGGTGTTCACGGTTTTCCTCGATCAAACCGTTGGGAAGATTTTCTTTTGCGGCGAGGACGCGGTGGCGCGAGAGCTGTGCGGGAAGCGTGCCAACGCGGTCTGCTACGGCTGGGCCAACGCGGACTACATGGCGCAGAACGTGCGCGAACTGCGGGGGGTGGTGGCCTTTGATGTTAGCCGCCGCGGCGAGATCATCACCTCCGTGGAGCTGGGCATCCCGGGCCGGCACAATGTCCTTAATTCCCTGGCAGCCATTGCCTTGGCTGACACCCTGGGAGTCGACATGCTGCTCGCCTCGCGGGCGCTGGGAACGTTCGCGGGAGCCAAGCGCAGGTTTGAAACGAAGTATCTCTCAAGCCAGGTGCGCATTGTTGACGACTATGGCCACCACCCAACAGAAGTCTCGGCGACGCTGCAGACCGCCCGGTCTCTCAAGCCGCGGCGGGTGGTGGTCCTCTTCCAGCCGCACCGATTCAGCCGCACCCAGGCGCTTGCCGCCGAATTTGGTTCCGCGTTGCAGGCCGCCGATCTTGTTTTTGTGACCGACGTCTATCCGGCCGGCGAGGTGCCGATTGCGGGTGTCAGCGGGGCGACACTGGTGGAGGCGATGGCGCTGCATGGCGGTGCGCGGGGTGTTTCGGTGCCGAATCTAGCAACGGCGCACCATGCTGTTGGAGCGGCGCTGCAGCCCGGCGACCTGGTTGTCACGCTCGGGGCGGGCAACGTGCACGAGGCCGGCACGCGTCTGGCGCGCGACCTTGCCGTCATCGAGGAAATCCAGCGCATCGGCGGCGCGGCCGAGCTGGACGCCAAGCTCTACGAACCGATGCTGCGCCACACCACCATGCGGGTTGGCGGCCCGGCCCAGTACTGGCTTGAGCCCCACACTTTTGGCGCTTTTGCCCGAGTCGTCGCGTATTGCCGCGAGCGCGGCATTCCGGTGCGGGTGATGGGGCGCGGGTCCAACCTGTTAGTCCAGGACGGCGGGATCGCCGGCGCGGTGATCCACCCGAGCGGGGGCGAGTTTTCCGCCATCCGGGTGGAGGGCAAGCGGATCATTGCCGGTGCCGGGGTGCGCTTCAAGAAGGTGGCAGCCACCGCTGAGGAGGCTGGAATTGGCGGATTTGAATGGATGGAGGGGATCCCCGGAAACGTGGGGGGGGGGCTGCGTATGAATGCTGGAGCCATGGGCACGGAGACCTTCGACCAGGTTGTTAGCGTGACCTATCTAGATGAGGACGGAGAAATCCGCGAGCGAAGCCGCAGCGAGATCAGCGCGGCGTATCGCAACGTGGCGTTCCTGCGGCGGAATTTTGCGCTGAGCGCGGTGTTTGTTGGAGTGCCCGAAGATGCCGCCGTGATCCGCGCGCGGATGCTTGCCTCCATGGCCAAGCGCCGCAGCAGCCAGCCGGTGGCCGCCAGCGCGGGCTGCATCTTCCGCAATCCGGAAAGCGTCCCAGCCGGCAAGCTCGTCGACGAGCTTGGCCTCAAGGGCACCGGGGTAGGCAAGGCAAGGGTGTCCCTCGCCCACGGGAATTTCATCGTCAACGAGGGCGGAGCGAGCGCCAGGGATGTCATCGAGCTTATCAACTCCATCCGTTCCTGCGCCGTAGCGGATCGCGGCATCGAACTTGAACACGAGGTGAAGATCATCGGCGAGGCGGAGTATACATTCTAACAACATGGCAGAGGATCAAGTCATCGCCGTCCTGATGGGTGGACCGGGAAGCGAGCGCGAGGTTTCGTTAGCTTCAGGCAGAGCCGTGCTCAAGGCACTGCAGGGAGCGGGGGAGAACGCCGTGGGCGTTGAAGTAACAGGTCGCGAGATCGTCCTGCCGGCGGGCACGGTGTTAGCCTTCAATGTCATCCACGGGACCTTCGGTGAGGATGGCGAGCTGCAGGCAAAGCTGGAGGCCCTTGGCGTGCCCTACACCGGGGCCGGCGTGGCGAGCAGCCGGCTGGCCTTTGACAAGTGCGCCAGCAAGGAGCGCTTTATCGCCGCGGGAGTGCCCACTCCCCGCTCCGAAACCGTTGATGTGGCAGCGGGCTTGAATCTCCCCGCCATGAGCGCGCCTCTGGTCGTCAAGCCGCCCTGTGAGGGCTCCAGCGTCGGCGTGCACATCGTCATGGACGCCAGCGGGATTGAGGCGGCGATGCGTGACGCCGCCCGCTATGGCAGCCAGGTGCTTGTCGAGCAGTTCATCGCGGGCAAGGAGCTAACCGTTGGGATCCTTGCGGATGCGGCCCTGCCGGTGATTCACATTGCGCCGCGGGGAGGGTTTTACGACATGAACAACAAGTACCCTTGGATGGGTGGTGGTGGCGGCACCGACTACCACTGCCCCGCGGATTTGGACGAGGAAACCACGCGGCGGGTTCAGGAAGCTGCGCTGGCGGCGCACCGGGCGCTGGGAGTGGAGGTCTATTCGCGGGTGGATGTGCTGTTGGATTCGTCTGGCGCACCTTACGTGTTGGAGGTGAACACAATTCCGGGTATGACTGAAAGCAGCTTGCTGCCGAAGGCGGCGGCGGCGGCCGGATACGATTTTGGCCGCCTCTGTCAGGTCATTGCCGAGCTATCGAGGGAAGTCCGCAGCCATGTCTAAACGTTTAACTCAAACCCGCATGCGCAACCGCCCAAGGCAGCACGCCTTGGAGTTGCGGGTCCGTTCGCCGCGGATCATGTGGTTTGGCGTGCTCAAGGGGCTCGGGCGAGTGGCGCGGATCCTGTGCCTGCTAGGAGCTGTTGGATTGCTTGTTTGGGGTGGGGGGTATGGCTTGAAGCGGATGTTTATTGATAATGACGATTTCCGGCTGCAGGTCATCGAACTGACCCCTAACGGCGTGATTGACGAGATTGGCGTGGTTGAGCTGGGTGGAATTGACCTCAACGCGAGTGTTTTTGAAGTGGGAACCGGCGAGCTGCAGCGGCGCTTGGAGGCTCGGGCGGATATTGTCTCGGCCAAGGTGGAGCGCCAGCTGCCGGGCACCGTGCGGGTGGAAGTCAAGGAGCGCAAACCGGTGGCATGGCTTGAGTGCCGCGAGCGCAAGCTAGTCGGCCGGTCGCAGGAAGCGGGCGTCTTGTTGGATGCGGAGGGCGTTGTCTTCCCCTGCTCAACGACGCTGTGGCCCCGAGCTGAATTGCTGCCGGTGGTGGAGGTTGCGGGCGCTGGTGAGGATCCGCTTACGCCGGGTGAGCGGATTGTTGATGCGACCGTGCGGCGGGCGCTGAAGCTGGTCCTGGCAGCATCTAACGCCATTGCGGCGGATGCCGGGTGGGGTGTTGAGCGTGTCCGCGCAGCCAACCCATGGTCGCTTGAGATGATCACGAGTGATGGGGAGCAGGTGACGTTTGGTCTGACCGATCATGCGCGGCAGGTTTCGGACCTGTTGGCGCTGAAGCGTCAGATTGGCGCGCAGGGGGGGCGGATTGGCACCGTGAATCTCATCCCCGTGCGGAACATCCCAGTGACGCTCAACACCGAGGTGCCGCAACGGGCGATTCCCGTCGAGGAGCCTGAGGCACCGAGCACAAGTTCGCTCCCGCACAGCGAGCCCGGGGGAAATGCCGCTCCTCAGTCCAACAGGCTTGATCGCGACGTCCGCGCCATCCTGAATCGAAACTAACCTTTGCTGACCGCTTCACCCCTACCTCATGTCACGCTCCAAGATTTACGTCGGCCTCGAAATCGGAACCAGCAAGATCTGCATGGTTGTCGGTGAGGTGAAGACCGACGGCTCGGTGAAGATCCTTGGGGTCGGTGAGACAAAATCAGCCGGCGTGCGCAAGGGCGAAATCTGTGACTATCCGCAGGCCCGCGCGTGTGTGAAGGCGGCGCTGGTAGAGGCCGAGGACGTGAGTGACGTGGACATCAAGAGCGTGTTCCTCTCGGTCACCGGCTCGCATATCCTCGGTGTGAACAACCGCGGAACCTACCGGCTTCCCGATGACGAGAATGAGATCGCCGCCGAGCACGTCGACGAGGCCAAGGAAATCGCCCGCGACATCGCCATTCCCGGTGACCAAGTCTATCTTCACCACGTCGTCCAACAATACTGGGTCGACGGTCAGGAACATTCCAGCAGTCCGGTCGGCTTGCTAGGCCGCACGGTGGAGGCCGACTTCCATATCATCCACGGGATTCGCACGCGCATCCAGAACAGCATCAAGTGTGTTAGGGAGATCTCGCTGGATGTTGACGACGTGGTTTTCGCGCCGCTGGCCTCCGCGCAGGTCGCCCTGACGCGCGAGCGCAAGGACTCGGGTGCCCTGGTGGTGGATATCGGCGGGGGCACCACTGACTATGTGCTCTACCTGGACGGCGCGGTGGCCGCCTCGGGCTGTATTCCGGTTGGCGGCGACCATGTTACCAACGACATCCACCTGGTGACCCATGTGCCATTTTCCAAGGCCGAGCGCGTGAAACTCGAGGAGGGAGACGCTTCAGGAGATGCGGCCCGCTCGATTGGCATGGTCAAGATCGCCGATGAGAAGGGCTTCCCGGAAGTCGAGATCCGCCGCCAACTGTTAAACGACATTATTCGCGGTCGCCTCAAGGAGACCCTTGAACTCGTCAAGCGCAGGCTGCCGGAAGGCGCGCTGCAGAAAATCGGCGACGGGGTTTTTCTAACAGGCGGCACCAGCATGATGCGCGGGTTCGGCGAACTCGCGCAGGAGGTCTTCCAACTGCCGATCTACCGGCCCGAGCGTCCCGACGTCAGCGGCGTGCACGCCTACTTCAAAGACCCGCAGTACTCAACGGCTGTTGGCCTCATCCGCTATGCCCAAATCCTTGCCGAGGAGCGCCCCGACAGCGCCCGCGGGCGGCGCCGCGGCGGCGGCCTGCTGCGCTCGATCTGGCCGTTCGGACGGTAACAACTTCCATCAATGTTCCTGTTAACCCCATTTTTCTCATGATTGAGTTTTCCCGCGCAGCCCAGCAGACCATCCCCTCCTCCCTGGTGAAAATCGTCGGCCTCGGCGGCGCCGGGGCAAACATGTTAGACCGGATCGCCCTTGACGGCATGGAGGGGGCTGAATTGTTAGCCGTCAACACCGACATTCGCACGCTTTCCAGCTCGGTGGCGGGGGAGAAGGTACAGTTGGGGCGCAACCTTACGAAGGGTCTGGGCACCGGCGGGGATCCGGCGCTGGGCCAGCAGGCGATGCAGGAGGCGGAAAACGAGGTGCGTGATGCGCTGCGCGACCACCGGATTGTGTTTGTGTGCGTGGGCTTGGGTGGCGGCACCGGTTCTGGAGCGGCACCGTTGGTGACGCGGATAGCGCGCGAGCAGGGCGCCTTCGTGGTGGTTTTTGCGACCATGCCATTTTTGTTTGAGGGTGAGCGCCGGCGCCAGCAGGCTGAGGAGGCACTCAATCAGCTTGCGGTGCTATCCAACGCGCTGGTGACTTTTGACAACGGGCGGATGGGTGAACTGGTGCTTGCCAAACAGGGCATCCACGAGGCGTTTGCGGCCGGCGACCGGATGATTTCCGAAAGCATCAAGGCGGTCACTCGCCTTGTGGTGCGCCCGGGCCTGATCAATGTGGGCCTCGACGAACTCATGAGCGCCCTGCGCACATCGCGCTCGCGGTGTTTGTTTGGCTCGGGTCTGGCCCGCGGCAAGGACCGCTCGCACCAGGCGCTGAAGAACGCGCTCAACAGTCCGCTGCTAGACCAGGGGTCGTTGCTGCGCGACGCCGAAACGGTGCTGGTGCACATCTGCGGCGGCGAAGACATGACGCTCTACGAGATCGAGTTGCTCATGGAGAAGCTCGGCAAGCACGTGGCTAGCAAGGCGCACATTCTTTTTGGCGCGGCCGTGGATCCGGCGCTGGGCGACGGGCTAACCGTTACGTTGATCAGCTCGCTGCCCGAGGACAAGCTGCATGCGAGCGCCGCGGTGTCTCTAACGGAGAAGGCGCCCAAGGATGAGTTGGCGGAGGGGCCGCAGCCCGTGCGGTCAGGCGCGCAGGAGATCATGGAGCCAAGCGAGGGGTATGGTGCGGCTGGGGTGTTGGAAAAGCCGGCGCTGATAGAAAAGCCGGTTGAAGTTGGGCCAGCCGTCGAGCCAGTTAGCAAGGTGAGCGAGCCGGTGGTCGACGAGCCAGTGGCTGCCGAGCAAGTCATGGAAGTGCCGGCGCAGGAAGCCACGGAGGCCAAGGAGGCCACGCCCGCGGAGGCTGTGTCGGCTGTGACTGAGGTCGAGCTGGTGGTGAAGCTGCCCGTGGTGGCGGAGCTTGATCATGATGAGGAACTTTCCGAAGGGAGTGAGTCGAGTGCGACGAGTGACCCTGCCAGCGAATCTCCAGCGGCAGCCAAGCGTCGGCTGCGTGGCAATCCCCAAGGGGAGTTGGCATTGGGCGGAGGCCCACGCGGCAAGTTTGAGGGCGAGGTCCCCAACGTCTTTGAGGGTGAGGATTTGGACATTCCACCCTTCCTGCGCCAGCGGCGCTAGCAAGCTGCTTTGAAAAAAGAGTGACCCCGCCGGAGCTCAGCTCCGGCGGGGCCGTTTCCCCCCAAAGAAACCACGGCAAAGGCGCTATGAACCGCACTTCGCTGCGACCTCTTAGAAGACCACCGATTGCCGCTTTTTCCATGCGTAGTCTTACTTAAGCGGGTGCTCCGTCAAGCCGTCGGTCCGGGTCCCCAACCCAGGGTGGGTTGAATTTTCCAGCATCGTTGCTATAGTCAACTGGGATGCTCGGTGCCTTGTACTTTGAAACGATGCGCAGGCTGCAGGAGGCGTGCAGCTTTTCCGAGCTTGCGGCGCTGGTCGTGGAGCGGGTGCCGGGTGTGGTCGGCCGGGGCGAAGTGGTTGTGGCTGAGCTGGATGCGGCCGGGGTGATTCGCGGGGTGGTTGGCGCTGGAGGGTTCGCTGAACAGCTGCGCAGCCGGATTGGAAGCCGCAGTGAGGTGGACGGCCGCTTTCCCGGGGGCGGCTTGGATTTGAGCCAGGTGGGTGACGAGGTGGTCGCCGCCTCCGACGCGCTGGGTCCCGGGGCCTACCGGATTGGCGGTGGGGTGACGCGGATTTTTTCCGCGGAGGTTCCGAGCGACACCTTGGCGGGAGAGCTTGTCAGCGGGGTTTATCGGCGCGGAATCCTGTGCGCCTACCTGGAGGCGGGCAACTTTCAGGATCCGGACCTGCGCGAGCGCTTCGAGGCGGTATTGCTTACCCTAAGGGCCATCCTTGGGCGCATTGCCTGTCAGGACGCGGAGGCCAAGGTGGTGCAGAAGGTGTTGACGTTCCGGCCGAAGCAAACCCTGTCGATGTTTCTGATCAATCGCGCTACGGAGGTCATTCCGCTGAGTCAGGCGGCGGTTGCCTTCTCCGAGCGCCGGTGGGATCGCGACCAGCCCATGTGGACGCTCGATGACGCTGCCAGAGTGCGAGTTGCAAGCGAATCCCTGGAGGCGTGGGACAATCCGGTCGAGCCGCGTTGGGGCAGCATTGAGCTCAATCTGGGGCGGGGACCCGAGCGGATGGACCTGCTGCCCAAGCTCTGCGGCGATGCGGTGCTTGTCATGCATCCGGGGGACATGCCACAGGGAGCCGCGGTGGCCCACATTCTAACAGACCGGCAGCGCGAGATCATGGGCTGGATCGCCGAGGGGAAGACGAGCGCCGAGGTGGGCATCATTCTGGGCATCAGCCCGCGCACGGTGGAGAAGCACCTTGAGGCGATCTTCCAGCGCATGGGCGTGGAGAACCGCATCGCGGCGGTGCGCAGCTACATGGAGATGGACGAGCGCACCGCGCTTGACCGTTAGCGCCTGCTAGAACGGCCTAACCGTGCAGCAGGTGCCAGAGTCCCTGGTCGCGGGCATATTCCGCCTCCTGCCACGGCGCAAAGTTTTGGCCATCCCACTGGTGGAAGGCGATGTGAAGCCTCTCGGCATCGATTTGGACGAGATTGAATCCGTTGGCCTCGCCGCGGCGCCGGTGTGAGCAGGCCGTGGATGCCTGGGCGACGACGAAGTGGTGGGCCTCGGGCTGTTCGCGTTTAACAAGGCCGTGATAGGCAAGGTGGTAGTGGCCGCCGAGGACCAGATCGATGCGCAGCTCGTGCAGGGTCTCAAGCAACACGTCGCGCCACTCGATGAGGTGGCGGTTCTCCGGCCCGTTGGGCCGGCCGATGACGGGGTGGTGGATTGTTAGTATCCGCAGGTCCGCAGGGTCGGTGGCGGCAAAGAAATCGCGTGCATGCTGGTGGGAGTTTGCGGTTAGGCCGCCGCGCGACCAGTCAAACCAGGGGCCGAAGGATCTTGCTGAGTTCAAGCCGAGAACAGCAGCCCCCTTGGTGTGGAAGCAATCCTCAAGCGATGGGCGGATCCACTGGCGGTAGCGGCTAAAGGGGGTGAACACCCTGAGGAGGAAATGGTTGAACGCAGGGATGTCGTGGTTGCCGGGAATCACCAGGTAGGGAAAACCCAGCGCCGCGAGGAATTCCCTGGCGCGTCTGAACTCGCGCAGGCGGCCGCGCTGGGTGATGTCGCCGCTGACGACAATGAGGTCCGGGGCTAACTGCGGGATGCTGGCTAACACCGCGGCGACCAGATCGGGCTCTTCGGAGCCGAAGTGGACGTCGGAGAGGTGCAGGATGCGCAGGGCCATGTTAGGATGTCGGGGCAGTGGGGATCAAAAGGCGCAGAGCGGCGGGACGCATGTGCAGCACCAAGGGCAGTTGTTCGCGGAAAATCTCTCCATCGACCATGATCGGCAATGATTTTCGGCGCCGTGCGGTGACGATGAGGTCATGGGCTTGGAAGGCCATGAGGCCCGGATCATTGCGCGCGCGGCCAAACAGGTAGGCGAGGCAGGCGCGGGCGACGCCAAGCCGGGTTTTGTGGGCGGAGATGTAGGCGGTTAGGTAGCCCTGGTCAAAGGAAGTCTTGCGCGGGAGGATGCCAAGCACGTCGTCATAACCGTTGTTGGCAAAGACGGCGAAGCGGGTGCTAAGCGTCCAGCGGCGCTCGCCCTCGCGCATCTCGAAGTGCACGGCGGGATACTTGGTGAATGAGCGCAGGGTGCCGTAGACGGTCTGCACGGCCTTCACCCACCAGCGTTGTCCGTGATAGGCTTCGCGATGCAATTGCATGGCCGGATAGAACCCAAGGATGGTCACGCACAGGCAGGGGCGGCCGTTAACCTCGAGGAAATCCACGGGCGTTGCCACCGCGGTGGCCAGGGCGATGGCGGCCTGGCGCGGATCAAGCGGCATGGCGATATCGCGGGCTGCCAGGTTGAGTGTGCCAAAGGGCAGGATGCCCATGGCAATGGGAGTGTTCTGCAGATGTTGGGCCGCGCTGGAGATGGTCCCGTCGCCGCCACCGACAATGACGTTGTCCCAGGGTTCTTCGACGAGCTGCGGCAGGCGAGTAGCCAGAGCATCAGGCTCGACGGCTTCCACGGTCACCTCCATGCCCGCCTCGGCAAACCACGAGCGGATTTCCTCGGTCAGCCCGTCATGCCACAAGTCACTGATGGTGCCTGAGCGGCGGTTGAGCAGGACAAGGGTGCGGGCCATGGTGAAATTGGCGCATACGGCGAAGGCCGCCTGACTATCGGCTTGTTCACCCGCCCGCGCAAGGCCGAGGCGCTTTTAGGATTGCGGAGGGAGAATCGTGTCCTTGCCTGGTGCTCGGCCCGCGTCCTTCTGGCCCTCGCCGCGCAGAAAATACGGGCCGCGCTGGGTGGAATCCGCAATGTGAGGAATGTTGGCTCCTGAAATGGTCCCGGAAAAGCCAATCCCCGCTGACTTCTTAAGCAGCTTGATGACGTCGGAAAGTCCGCAAAGCAACGCGTGGCCCACGGTGCCGGTCAAAGGTGCGATGATGGTTAGAAGCAGCGCGTCAAAAAATGACCAACTGGTTAGCGCGACGAAACAAAGCAGCATCCCTAACAGGCCAAGGGCGCAGCCGAGCCAGCCAAATACGCGCAAAGCGGCGGCTGCCTCATGTAACAGAACCTCGCTGCCGCGCGGCACCCACTTGGGGTTGGTCACTGGCTTCTGCTGTGGGCTCCAACTCATGCTAAGAGGAATAGCAGCGGCCGAGGCGTTGGCAAGAGGTGGCTGTTAGGCCGGGTCATAGCCGAGCCACGGCCCGAGCCAGCGCTCGCACTCTCTGATGGTCATGCCCTTGCGCCGGGCATAGTCCTCGACCTGGTCGCGCTGCAGTTCGGAGAGGGCAAAGTAGTGGCTGTCAGGGTGGGAGAAGTAGAGGCCGCAGACGGCGGCACCGGGGTGCATGGCGTTGCTTTCAGTCAGGGTGACGGCGGTGGCCAGGGAGGCCTCTAAGAGGTCAAACAGCGGCGGCTTCTCGGTGTGGTCCGGTTGGGCGGGATAGCCGGGGGCGGGGCGGATCCCCTGATAGAGTTCCTTGATAAGTTCGTTAGGTCCAAACTCGTTGGGCCGCTCGTAGCCCCAGTCGACGCGTGCGCGGTGGTGGAGGAGTTCGGCGAAGGCTTCGGCGAAGCGGTCGGCGATGGCCTTGACCATGATGGAGCCAAACGGGTCGTGGGCGGCGTCGAGTTCCTCGGCGAACTCGTGGGCACCATGGATGCCGACAACGAAGCCGCCGATGAAGTCATTGCCGGTCGGGGCGACCCAGTCGGCAAGGGCGACGTTGGGTTTGCCGGAGGTTTTCTTGAGTTGCTGGCGCAGCGAGTGGAAGCGCAGGCGCTCGGAAGTGCGGCTGGGGTCATTCCACACGATGATGTCGTCGCCTGTCGCGTTGGCCGGGAAGAACCCGTAGATGCCGCGCGCGGTGAAGCGCTTTTCCGCGATGATGCGTTCCACCCACTCGAGTGCTTCCTGATAGAGCTTGGCGGCCTCGGCGGCGCCCCCGGCGTTCTTGGTCTTGAGGGACTTCGTCTCGCGGTCCCAGACGCCGCGCAGCTCCCAGGCGTGGAAGAAGGGCGTCCAGTCAATGTAGCTGACAAGTTCGCGCAGGCTCTGGTTCTCCATCACCCGCGTGCCGGTGAAGGAGGGGGCCGGCGGCGTGTAGGTGTCCCATGGGATGTTGGGCCCGGCGGCGCGCGCCTCTGCTAGTGTTAGCGTCTCCTTCTTCGGGCCGCCGCTGTAGTTCTCGCGGATTTTTTCCTGTTTGGCGCGGGTTTCGGCGACGAAGCCGTCGCGCTGCTCGCGCGAAAGCAGGGCGGTGGTGACCGGGACCGAGCGGGAGGCATCCAGCACATGGACGACGGGCCCGGAGTAATGTTGGGAGATCTTGATGGCGGTGTGTGCCGGCGAGGTGGTGGCGCCGCCGATGAGCAGGGGCACGGTGAAGCCTTGGCGCTCCATCTCCTTGGCCACGTGGATCATCTCGTCGAGCGACGGGGTGATGAGGCCGGACAGGCCGATGACGTCCGCGCCGATCTCCTTGGCCTTGGCGAGGATCTTGTCGCAACTGACCATCACGCCCATGTCGGTGACCTCGAAGCCGTTGCAGGAGAGGACGACGCCGACGATGTTCTTGCCGATGTCGTGGACGTCGCCCTTGACCGTGGCGATGAGGAAGCGGCCGGCGGAGTTGCGCCGGTCGGCGACGCGCAGGGCGTCCTCCTCGGTTAGGGACGGGTCGTCCGCGCGCAGCTTGGCGATGTCGCCTGCTAGGTTGCGGCGTTTTTCCTCCTCCATGAAGGGGAAGAGCCAGGCGACGGCCTTTTTCATCACCCGCGCGGACTTCACCACCTGCGGCAGGAACATTTTTCCCGCGCCAAACAGATCGCCAACAATCCCCATGCCGTCCATCAGCGGGCCCTCGATGACCTGCAGCGGCCGGTCGTAGAGCCGGCGCGCCTCCTCGGTGTCCTCATCGATGAAGCGGTCGATGCCGCGCAGCAGCGCGTGTTCGAGGCGCTTCTGCACCGGCGCATCGCGCCAGGCGAGATCCTCCTCGAGCTTCTTGCCGCCCTGGCCTTTGAAGCTCTCGGCAAGTTCTAGCAAACGCTCGGTGGCGTCGTCGCGGCGGTTGAGCAGGACGTCCTCAACCCGCTCCAGCAGATCCTTGGGGATCTCGTCGTAGACCTCGAGCATCCCGGCGTTGACGATGCCCATGTCCATGCCGGCGCGGGTGGCATGATAGAGAAAGGCCGAGTGCATCGCCTCGCGCACCACGTTGTTGCCGCGGAACGAGAAGGAGATGTTGGACACGCCGCCCGAAACCTTGGCGAACGGAAGGTTCTGTTTGATCCAGCGGGTCGCCTCGATGAAGTCCACCGCGTAGTTGTTATGTTCGTCGATGCCGGTGGCGACTGTCAGGATGTTGGGGTCAAAGATGATGTCCTCGGGCGGGAATCCGACCTGGTCGACAAGGATGCGGTAGGCCCTCTCGCAGATGCGGATTTTCTCGGCATAGCTGGCGGCCTGGCCATTTTCATCGAAAGCCATCACGACGGTGGCGGCGCCGTAGCGGCGGATGTGGCGGGCCTGGGCGATGAAGTTCTCCTCGCCCTCCTTGAGCGAGATGGAGTTGACGATTCCCTTGCCCTGCAGGCACTTGAGCCCGGCCTCGATGATCTCCCACTTGGACGAGTCGACCATGATGGGCACCTTGGCGATCTCCGGCTCGCTCTGGACGAGGTGGAGGAAGCGGCTCATCATTGCCTTGCCGTCGATGAGTCCGTCGTCAAAGCAGATGTCGATGACGTTGGCACCGTTTTCGACCTGTTGGCGTGCGACCTCGACGGCCTCCTCAAGGTTGCCGACGCGCACCAGCTTGGCGAACTGGGGCGAGCCGGCCACGTTGGTGCGCTCCCCGATCATCAGGAAATTCTTGTCCGGCGTGTGGTTGTACGGCTCCGAGCCGGATAGCCTGAGGATGCGGGGAAGGGTGGACATGGGTGACGAGGATGGAGCCGCTAGGCCGGTAAAGCTGCTAGGGAAGGGAGTTTAGCAGAGTCGCAGAGAGTCGCCGAGGCGATGGCTTGTTACAAAAGGATGCCGGGATTTCACAATTAGAACCGCAAAAACTCTCCTCCGCGACTCTCTGCGCCTCTGGGGTGGAACATTCAACGTGCGCCTTCAAGGACGGGGACCTGGCGCGGGGCGAGGCGGGCGACGGAGCGGGCGATGGCGGCGATGTGCTCCGGGGTGTTGCCGCAGCAGCCGCCGGCGAGGTTGAGCAGGCCGGAGGCGGCGAAGTCGCGCATGTAATCAAACATATGTTGGGGTTCGAGGTCGAAGCCTGTTGGAGCCAGCGGATTTGGCAGTCCGGCGTTGGGATAGCACGAGACATGGGTGGCGGCCACCTTGGAGAGTTCCTCAAGGTGGGGTTTCATCAGGTCTGGGCCAAGCGAGCAGTTCAGGCCGATGGCCAAGGGATTGACATGGGCAAAGGCATTCCAGAGCGCCTCGACTTTCTGCGCGGAGATCATCGTCTCGCCGCCACGGCCAACCGCCGCGGAGATGATGACTGGCAGGTGCACGCCGTCGGCGGCGAAGACCTCCTCGATGGCAACCACGGCGGCCTTGGCGTTGAGCGAGTCGAAGATGGTTTCCACCATCAGGATGTCGCAGCCGCCCTCGATGAGCGCGCGGACCTGCAGGGCATAGTCCTCCTTGACCTGGTCAAAGGTGACGACGCGGAAACCGGAATCGTTAGCGTCCGGCGAGTTGCTCAGTGAAACGGTCAGCGGGCCGATCGCGCCGGCGACATAGCGGGCGATCCCGGTTTGGTTAGCCACGATGTCCGCCCAGTGGCGGCAGAGTTTGGCGGACTCCACGTTGAGCTCCCAGGCAAGTTCGCGCAGCGTGGGGTCCTCGATGATCTTCTGGAAAAACTCCGGGTCCTTGCGGCCGCCATGCTCGCGCGGGTCGTCGACAAAAAACTCGCTCTGCGCAATGGTCGTCGCGGAAAATGTGTTGGTCTCACAGATGTCCGAGCCCGCTTCATAGAAGCGCCGGTGGATGTCCCCTATGATGTCCGGGCGGGTCAGCGAGAGGATGTCGCCGTTGTTGAGAAGGTCCTTTTTGTTCGACGAAAAGCGAGTGCCGCGGGCGTCCGCCTCGCTCAGTCCATAGCTGCGGATGGTGGTGCCCATGGCGCCATCCAGAACCAAGATGCGCTGGCGCAGCGCGGCGGTGAGTTCGGCGGTCATATCGGGTCGGGCCATGGCCGCGGATGCTAGCGGACAATCACCGGCTAGCAAGGACAAATCTTCGTATCAAGATATGATGATGTAATACCTTGGGCGTGTGGCCCGGTCTACTGCCATTGCGGGGAAAAGCGATTCCCCGCTTGCGGGAGGCGGGCAGCTTGGTTACGGGATCGGTCCGGGCCGCGCGGTTAGCGGCTCCAACACCAACTTCTTCCTCATGGCAATTGCACGCGCGCTTCTATCCGTCTCTGACAAAACCGGCCTGGCAGAGTTTGCCCGCGGCCTGCACGAAACCTTCGGCGTCCAGCTGCTTTCGACCGGCGGGACGGCAAAGTTCCTGCGCGACCAGGGGCTGCCGGTGACCGATCTATCCGATTACACCGGGTTCCCCGAACTGTTCGAGGGCCGGGTCAAGACGCTCCACCCGAAGGTCCACGGCGGCCTGCTGCACCGCCGCGACAGTGCGGAGCACGTCAAGCAGGCCGAGCTGTATGACATTCCGCCAATCGACCTGGTGGTGGTTAATCTCTATCCGTTTGAGGAGACCGTGGCCCGCGAAGGGGTGAGCCTCGAGGAGGCCATCGAGAACATCGACATCGGCGGCCCATCGATGCTGCGCAGCGCGTCGAAGAACTACAAGAGCGTCACGGTGGTGACGGACACCGCGGACTACGTGCGGGTGTTGGAGGAGATGGCGCAGCATTCCGGCGACACGACGCTTGGGTTCCGCGAGCAGCTTGCGGTGAAGGTTTTCCTGCGGACCTCCCAGTATGACGGGGCGATCTCGAACTTCCTTGGCTCGTGCGGGGAGGGGACCAAGTCATCCTTCACGGTGAGCCTGCCGCTGGACCGGGAGCTGCGCTACGGCGACAACCCGCACCAGGCCGCCCTGCTCTACGGGGACTTCAGCAAATTCTTCACCCAACTGCAGGGCAAGGAGCTCAGCTACACCAACATTCTCGACATCGAGGCGGCAGCCGACCTGATCCTGGACTTCCGCCGTCCAACAGTCGGAATTCTCAAGCACACCAACCCGTGCGGTGTTGGGCAGCATGACGATGATCTGCGGGTGGCCTGGCAGAAGGCGTTTGAGACCGATAGGCAGGCGCCGTTTGGCGGGGTGATCGTGTGCAACCGGCCGATCACCGAGAGCCTGGCGCGGGTCATCAGCGAGATTTTCACCGATGTGATCATCGCCCCGGACTTCGAACCGGAGGCCCGCGCGCTGCTGCAGAAGAAGAAGAATTTGCGCCTGATGCGGATGAACGAGAGTTACTTGAGCGAGAAGAAGTCGCCGCTGATCCGCTCCGCTCCGGGCGGGCTGATGGTCATGGACCGGGACCATTCGGCGCTGGGGCTCGACAACCTTGAGGAGAAGGTTGTCACCAAGCGTCCGCCAACCAACGAGGAGATGATCGCCATGCGCTTCGCCTGGCGGGTGGTCAAGCATGTCAAATCCAACGCCATCGTCTACGCGCTAACAGACCGGACGCTCGGCATCGGCGCCGGCCAGATGAGCCGGGTCGACTCGTCGCGGATTGCGGTGTGGAAGGCCAAGGAGGCGGGGCTCGATTTAACAGGATCGGTGATCGCGAGCGACGGGCTGTTTCCATTCGCCGACGGTTTGGCCGCGGCGATTGCCGCCGGAGCGACGGCGTGCATCCAGCCGGGCGGCTCGATGCGCGACGAGGAGGTCATAGCCGCGGCGGATGCCGCGGGAATGGCGATGGTGTTTACGGGGCACCGCCACTTCAGGCATTAACAGCTAACAGAGATGCTCAAGCTTGGGGTCAATATCGACCATGTGGCCACGCTGCGGCAGGCGCGTTACGCGTTGTTGCCGGACTCGCCGAATGCCGAGCCCTCGGTGCTGGGCGCGGCGGAGGACGCGCTGGCGGGCGGCGCGGAGAGCATCACGATTCACGTGCGCGGCGACCGCCGCCACATGCAGGAGCGGGATGCGTTTGAGATTCGCGCGCAGATTGCCCTGCCGCTGAATCTGGAGATGGGCAACACGCCCGAGATGTTGGACATGGCGCTGCGGCTTGGACCTGACTTCGTCTGCCTTGTCCCGGAGACCCGCGAGGAGGTCACCACCGAGGGCGGGCTGGACGTGGTGGGGTTGTTTGATGCGCTCCAACCGACCGTTAGCCGCCTCCAACAAGTGGGGATCCAGGTGAGCATGTTTATCGACCCGGAGGTTGCCCAAGTGGAGGCCTCGGCGCGGATCGGCGCGGAGATGGTCGAGCTGCACACTGGCTGCTTTGCCAATGCTTTCGGGGAGGATCGCGGCGCCGAGGTGGCGCGCCTGGTGGCGGCGGCGGAGCGTGGCCAACAATTAGGCCTGCAGGTCAACGCGGGACACGGGATCAACCCGGGCAACGTGGCGGACCTGTTTGCGGTGCCGCACCTAGCAGAGTTTAACATCGGCCACACGCTTGTCGCGCGGGCGATGCGGGTGGGGCTGCGCGAGGCGGTGGGCGAGATGCGCCAGCTCATGGACCGCTACCCGGGTTAGATCATGGAGATTTTCGGCATCGGCATTGACGTGGTGGAAGTGGAGCGGATCGCCTCGTCGATGGCTGAGTTCAGCGACCGCTTTGCGGCGCGGGTGTTCACGGCCGACGAGCGGGCATACTGCGATGCGCAGCGGCGCCCGGAGCTCCATTATGCGGCGCGCTTTGCCGCCAAGGAGGCGGTGGCCAAGGCGCTTGGCACGGGGATCGGCAAGGACTTGAGTTGGTTGGACATGGAGATCGTGCGCAAGCCCAGCGGCGAGCCCGAGGTGCGGGTGAGCGGTGCCGGCCAGGAGTTCATCCAGCGCGAGAACATCGGCGAGATCAAAGTTAGCCTGACCCACGCCCGCGACTACGCCGCGGCCAGCGCGGTGGTGCTGCGGCGTTAGAGCCTGTTCGGGAAATCCCCTTCCTGCTAGGGCCGCTCGAAGACCATGAAGTGCTGCCAGGGGAGGTGGCGCTTGTTGGACACGAAGCGGAAGCCGGCGGCTTCGAATTCAAGCCGCGCCTGGGCCTCGGTCATCTTGTGGAGCGCCTTGATGGGGACCTGGGGGTCCTCGGCGCGGAACTCCAACAGGAAGACCCGCCCGCCCGGCTTGAGGGCCTTGTGCAGGGACTCCAACATTTCCTTCGGGTGGTCGAACTCATGGTAGGCGTCCACGATGAGGGCGGAGTCCAGCGAGGCGGCGGGCAGCTTGAGGTCGTCGACGGCGCCGAGGTGTGGCTCGACGTTGGTGACGTTGAGGTCCTTCGAGCGCTTGGCCAAGAAGTCCAACATTTCCTGTTGGATATCCACGGCCACCACCTTGCCCTGGGGGATGAGCGGGGCGATGCGGAACGCATAATACCCCGAGCCTGCGCCGATGTCGGCAATGACCTCGTTTTTCTTGAGCTCCAGAGCGGCGATGGCCTTGGTGGGTGCCTCCTCCTTTTCGCGCTCATCGCGTTCAAGCCAGCCGATGCCCGGATGGCCCATGACCTGTGAAATCTCGCGGCCGTGGAAGAACTTGCCGATGCCGTCGGGCGAGGCTGGCGCGGTGGTGTAGGCGGGCTGCTTGGCTGGCTCGGCGGCGGTCGTGCCGGCGGGCTCGGCGCGCGCGCTGGCGAGCAGGGCGGCGCAGGCGATGACAAGCAGGTAGGCGGGATTCCTCATGCTCTGAGAGTGGCGGGAGCCGCAGGCGCAGGCAAACCCTTTGCTGCGGGAGCTTGTAAATCTCCGGACCGATGGATTGGCGATTGAAGAACTCACCGGGAGGTGGTGGCTTAATGGTCCCATGTATTCGTGCGACCGTTCCGCCAGCGCGAGGCGCGGCACCGTGCGGTGATCCAGTCGAAGTCCCTTACCGCTTGGATGGCCGGTCGGGTTCGCGCCCGTCCCCCGCTCACCGGCTCAGCCGCGGAGGGAGCGTTGAGCGTGCGAGCGGAGCGTGCTCCCGCCAGCAAGCTGGACGGCCTACAGCGGTAGCAAGATTGAGGAACTTAACGCGGGAGTTGGTGTCTTGACGGTGCCGTGCTTCAATGCTATCGCGCTACACGAGGACCGACGCCATGAATGTCACATTGAAACTCCCTGATGAACTGGTTCGCTAAGCGCGCCACCGTGCAGTGAACCAATCCAAGTCACTCTCCGCTTGGATGGCCGCCCTGGTGCGCCGCGAACTCGACCAACCCATGAACGAGAACGAAGCCGCAATGACCTTGGCTGAAGCGATGCGAGTTCCAAGTATGCCCGAGTCATTCTACGAGAAAGACTTTCCCTTGCCGGATCGCCAGAAAACGAAGCACCGCGAATTCACCTTCGAGCCCGACGCCGACTGATGCACTTCCTGCTTGATGCGGTGACCGTTTTCGAGCTACGACGCACGGACGAGAAAATGCATCCTGCAGTCTGGGCATGGCAGAAAAATCTACGGGAGTCATTGCTTAGTGTCATCACGCTCAATGAACTTCGGTACGGCATGAGGAAAGTCGAACCGCGCGATCCGGTTTTTGCGGCTCAACTTTCAGCTTGGTATTCCCAAATCATCATGCAGCCCCAGCGCTTCCGCATCCTCAACGTGGACCGCACGACTGCCGAACTCGCCGCCGACTTCCGCGCCGCACACGACATCCCATTTGAGGACTCCCTCCTCGCCGCCACCGCCAAGGTTCACGGTCTCACCCTTGCGACCCGCAACACCGGCGACTTCCAAGCTACCGGCATCCAACCCACCCGCCCCGCGCGGGGCAACCACGATCTACGATGAAGTTTGAGACGATTCTCACCCACCCCGGCGGCGCGCATAAGGACGAGTTTCTTGCGTGTTGTTTATTGATAGCGGAGAGCGGCGCCCCGGTTGTTAGGCGCGAGCCGGTGGCGGCTGACCTAGAAAACCCGCTGGTGGCGGTGGTGGATGTGGGCCACCGGCACGACCCGGTGATGGGCAACTTCGACCACCACCAGTTTCCCGCCGACCACCCGCCGTGCTGCGCGCTTAGCCTGGTGCTCGAGCACCTCGGCGTCTATCAGGACGCGCGCAACTTCTGCGACTGGCTTGAGCCGGCGGAGTGGTTTGACACGCGCGGACCCAACGAGACGGCGCGCTGGCTCGGGGTGGAGCGCAAGACGCTGGCGAAGCTCAACTCGCCGATTGACACGACGCTGCTGCGGCGCTTTGCCGGGGCTAACCGTTGGGAGCCGGGTGACGTCGTCTGGGAGATGATGCGGATGATCGGCGAGGATCTGATAGGTTATCTGCGCAGCCTGCGGCAGCGGTTGGACTTCATAGCGGCCCATGGCGAGGTCTGGGATCTGGGGGGGTTCAAGGTTCTCTATCTGCCGCGCACCGAGCCGTTGCCGGTCGAGCCCTCTGCAGGGATGGAGCGCTTCATCCGGGCCGAGGGGCTTGAGGTGGCGGGGATGATCTATCCGGACCGGCGCGGGCCGGGCTACGGCCTGTCGCGCTACGAGGACTGCCTGCGGCTGGATTTTTGCCGGATCGGGAACGAGCCGGATGTTGGGTTTGCCCACGCGCGCGGCTTTGTCGCCAAAACCCGGGCAAGCGATCCCGCGCGGCTGCGCGAGCTGGTGGAAATGGCCTGGATCGGCTGAACGCTGGACATTGGCGGCTGCGCCAACGACCCTTAGCCATGGCGGAAATCGGAACATGGGCGCGGCTCAAGGTGCTGCGCGATCGCTCGCCGGGGTTTTTCCTCAATGCGGGAGAGTTGGGTGAAATCCTCCTGCCGGGACGCGAGGCGCCCGAGGGCACTGTGCCGGGCGACGAGATTGACGTCTTTCTCTATCACGACTCGGAGGACCGTCCGGTGGCGACGACCACGGCACCCAAGGCGATTGTTGGAGAGTTCGCCTATCTGGAGGTGGTCGCACTAACAAATGTTGGAGCCTTCCTCAACTGGGGCCTGCCAAAGGACCTGCTGGTGCCGTTTCGCGAGCAGAAGACCAAGGTGCCCATTGAGGTGGGGCGCTCGTACGTGGTGCGCATCGCGCGCGACGAGGAGACCGGGCGGATCATTGCCAGCACCCGCCTGGCGCGCTACCTCAACTTGGAACCTGCGTCCTACCGGCCGGGCGACGAGGTGGACCTGATCATCTACGGGCTAACAGACCTAGGCACCAAGGCGATCGTCAATGGCCGCCACACAGGGCTGTTGTTTGCCAGCGACACGTTCCGGCGTTTGTTTGTCGGCGAGCGCACCCGCGGGTACGTCGTGCAAGTGCGCGACGAGGACGGGAAAATCGACCTGAGCCTCTATCCGCCGGGCCGCGACCGGATCGAGGCGCTGGCCGAGGAGATCATTTTTGAGCTTGAGACCCATCGCGGGTTTTTGGGCCTCCACGACAAGAGCCCGCCGGAGCGGATCTCGGCGACCTTTGGGGTGAGCAAGAAGGCCTTCAAGCAGGCGACGGGACAGCTGTTCCGCCAGCGCCGGATCACGCTCGAGCCGGACGGCATCCGTCTGGTTGAGCCGCAGGCGGGTTAGATTTGACCCCGCGGTAGCTGTTCGTCTCTGCTGGAGTTTGCGAGACAACCCGCGCCCTTGACCCGTGTATCAAAAATGATACGTTCTGGACGTGGCCAAACCCGCACCGCGCCCACTCAGGACTCTGTTTTTCAAAATGGCGGCTGGCAGTGAACCGGTCCGTGAATGGCTGCACGACGTCCCGCTTTTTGACAAGAAGGCAATCGGAGCGGACATCCTGGCGGTGCAATGGAGATAGCCGGTGGGGAAACCGCTGGCTGATTCGCTGGGCGGAGGGCTGTGGGAGGTCCGTTCGTCGCTCGGGAAGCGCATCGCCAGAACATTTTTCATCGTGGTCGATGAGGAAATCATTCCCCTCCACGGCATCATCAAGAAATCCCGGACCGCCCCGAAACACGAGCTGGATCTCGCCCGCAGGCGTCAGGCCAGCTAGATGAAAGAACACCGAAAATGAAAACCAAGACACCCCAGAACGTTCACCGCGGCAGCGATTTCAGCGATTTCGTGGCCGCTGAAGGAATCCGTCCCGATGTGGAAGTCCTCGCCCTAAAGGGTGTGGTGGCCCTCCAGTTGCAACAAATCCTCGACCAGGAGAACATTACCAAAACCCAACTCGCCGGCCGCATGAAAACCAGCCGCGCCTCGTTGGACCGGATGCTGGATCCATCAAACCCTTCCCTCACTGTCGCCAGCATTGGCAAGGCGGCTGCCGCGCTTGGGCGGAAAGTCGAGCTGCGTTTTGTTCCTGCCTGAAACCAAGGCCACGTCTTCGCGCGCCGAGACTGATTCGATGAACAGTCGTGCCGCGAGGTGTTCGGGGGCGGCGGTGCTGAAGCTGTAGAGCAGCAGAATGGCGTCCATGGAAATCATGGCTGCTGTGGGTCGGCGTCGGAAAATGCGGCTGCTCGAAGTTGCGCCGCGTTCAGATCCTTCCAACCCGCGTCATCGGAACGAGGTGGCGTCCAATTCGAAGTGGGTGGGCTAAGCTCATCCGGATAGACTTGCAGGAGCAGTTCGGCGCCGCGTCGGAAGGTTTCGGCCAGCGACCACTCGCGCTTCTCGGCAAAGGCGCGCAGTTCCTTGAACAGTTTCTCCGGAACCCGAATCTGTGTCCTGTTCAAGGAGGAAACCTAAGAGCCATTGCGTAAGGTCCAACTCATTTTACGGCTGACCTAGGAAGCGCGCGAAGGGGCTGCCGTTAGCCGTGCCCTGGCTTCGGGGTGAAAAGGCAAGCATCAATGCTGGCCAGAACCTCTTCGAGGAGATCTGTGGGTGCTGGGCCAATGCGTTGGATGGCTCTGGCGCGGAAGTCAACGGACTTGAGCTGCTCGCACATCACAAATCCAGTTAGGCCAGTCGCCGCGGGCAGCGGTACGTGGAGACGGGTCCGGCGATCTGTGTTGGTGATTGGACAGCAGACCGCCAAGCCGGTGGCGCGATTGAACTCGGTGACGCTCACCACAAGTGCGGGGCGGCGGCCACTTTGTTCGTGGCCCGACTGAGGATTGAAGGAAAGTGTGACCAGATCTCCTTGGTTCGGAATAATGCCAGCCATCACCAAGCCTCCTCGCCTTGGGGGGCTCCCCATTGAGCCTCCTGCGCACGTTCCGCGGATCCGGCGACCAAATCCTCAATTCGATACCGCCCGCGGACAGGCCGCGAGTCAGTGACCGGCGTGAGGGTGATGCGGGTCCCGTCTGAGGAAAGTTCAATCAACACTTGGGTTCCAACGCCAATTCCCAGCGATTCCAAGAGCGTCTTTGGCAGCCGAACTCCCTGACTGTTGCCCCAGCGCTGCAGCGTGGTCTTCATGGCCTGAGGATAGCCGTGGGATATACCTCAGGCAACAAATATTACTCCACCTTGTCAGACGCTGCGGCGCAGCGGGAAGATATCCACCTCCACGCGGGCGGAGTAGAGGACTGAGGCGGCCGGGGTGTTGGGCTCGGCAAAGCCGGAGAGGCTGAACGGCTGCAGGCTGAAGTTAGAGACGCTGGCCGGCTGGAGCTGATAGGGCGCGTGGTGGACTTGCCCAACATGCAGGCCGCCGCGGGAATCGGCGGCGAATAACAGATAGCGCTCGCACAGGAAAAACTCCAGGCTGCCCGGCTCGGCGGGCGCGGCGCGGCCTTGCGGCGCGTAGGTGAAGCGGCCAGGTGCGGCGCCGCGCCGCTGCCAGTGGTATTCGACGCGGCCGGCGTCGGTCTCGGCGCGCATCGCGGCGTGCTCGTAGGGCAGGTGGAAAAATCTCCGGGCCAGGGTGACGGCCACCGGTTGGTTGCAGTCCAGCGAGTAGAACCAGACGCCCGGGTTGCCGTCCCGGTCAAAAACATAGGTCCGCAGGTTGAGCTCAAGGAACCACGACAGCCACGGGACCGGCGGCAGAAAGCGCGGGCGGACCCGGCGCATGAAAAATGGCACCACCCCAAGCCAGGCGGCGCCGGCATGGGTGTCGACGGTTAGGCCCGGCGGCAGGCTTGCCTGGACGCGCTCCGGGTCGATTTGCCAGTGGAGGAAAAGCAGGCGCTCCCAGGCCTGGCGCATGACCGCGGCGTCGGCGGGACGCTGCCTTGCTGCTAGACGTTGTTGGAGGGTGGGCGCGGGCATGCGGAAGACCATGCAGGGAAAACCACCCGCCGGCAAACCCACTCACCACTATCGCCGTTGGGAAGCGGCAAGCGTAGCCTGTCCGAAATGCCGCTTGAGACGGCACCGGGCTGCACGTATTATGTAGCTATGCCCAACATCACGCTCTCGATTCCAGAGGACTTGCTTCGAGAGGGGCGCCAGTTCGCTCAGCAACGCGGGTTGAGTCTCAACGGCCTCGTCAGGGAGCTGCTTGCCGAGAGTGTTTTCAAGCCGACTGGGGCGGTGGATTCCATGGTCGAGCGCCTCCACCAGGCCACCGGGGATTCAAGCGGTGTTAAAATCGAGCGTGAAACCCTTTACCGACACTGACCCGTGGCCGCCGCCTCGTTCCTTGACACCAACCTCCTGATTTACGCGGTGGATCGTGGGCATCCAGCCAAGCGTTCCAACGCTATTTCACTGATTGCTCATCATGCGTCCCGCCGCTCCGGAGTGATCTCCACCCAAGTCCTGCAAAAGTTCTACTCAGCGGCCACCCGCAAGCTCGGGATTGCGCCGGCTGCGGCCAAAAACCATTTGCAGGATTTCCAGATTTTCCCGGTCGTGCAGATCTCGCCGCTGATCCTCGAGCAAGGCATCGACCTCAGCGTGCTTCACCAGCTCTCGTTTTGGGATGGTCTTATCATTGCCGCTGCAGCCACAGCGCACGCCACCGAACTGCTCTCCGAAGACCTCACCCACGGCCAATCCATCGAGGGGATCACCGTGCGCAATTCATTCGTTTGAGGCATGGACAACTTCTACAACTAAGGAAAATCGCGAGACCGTGCGAAGGTTGAGTCAAGGAACCAGGAAAAGCAGCCGCTCCCAGCCTTGGCGCATGACTGCGGCGTTGGCGGGCGCTGTTTTGCTGCTAGCAGTCTGTCGGACTTAGAAAGTCACTTCATATCAATATGTGGCGACTTCTGTATCCGGCGACAC
>Ga0136639_10000006_pt1 | contig 70365 bp, 60 predicted proteins | sample AntDrymUQ8592106_2_FD_113739 | JGI IMG/M metagenome (GOLD analysis project Ga0136639, IMG submission 113739) | Polar desert sand microbial communities from Dry Valleys, Antarctica - metaG UQ859 (21.06) | ecosystem: Environmental > Terrestrial > Soil > Desert | place: Antarctica: Dry Valley...
AAAACTCGCGCTGACGCGTTGGACGAGACCGGAGGATTTCGCGAACTCGTTGAGCCGACCGGCAAGCGAAGACCAAAGACGCGCGGAGGCGGATGGGTGGAATGTGTTTAGCATTCCGATTTTAGCCGACCTCCGGCAGGTCAAGAAAAAAACAATTTTTTTCTAAAACTCGCTTATTATGAGCGATTTACGCATTAGGTTGATGCGAATGGGCGCCAACGGTCGCCTTGCCCGGCTTCAGCCACCCTCTCATAAGGCACTATCTACCCCGGCATTCCGCAAGCTCAAGCGGTTTCTAAACCAAATTCGCCCCATCTCCCCCCAACCCGCAGGCACCACCTCGCGGTCAGCTTGCGCCGGCCCCGATCCGGATTCCGCAGCGCCAAAGGGTGGATCCAACAGGTCAGTGCACCATCAATACCATCAATACCATCGATGGCGCCGGGGCTGCAGGCCGAAGCGAACTAACAGAGGGTTCTTCGACGAATGAATCCGCTAAGTTCAAAGACAGGATCAGGACTGAATGAGATCATTATCTTCCTCTTTCGACAACTCCAACGCGCAGTCGATCAATGCTAGATGGCTGTACGCTTGGGGGAAATTGCCCAGATGACGGCGGGTCTTAAAGTCTAGGTCTTCACCATAGAGTCCGTGCCCGTTAGATGCCTTGATTAGTTTTTCCAGAATTGCCCGCGCCTCGCCCCGGCGACCAATTGAGGCGAGTGCTTTTACCAACCAAAAGGAACAAACGGTGAAGGCGCTCTGGGGTTCGCCGAAGTCATCTTGGTTGCGGTATCGATACATCAGCCCGTCTACCGAGAGTTCCTTTTGTGACCGCTCCACGGTGGCGATGAAACGCGGATCCTTGGGGTCAAGGAATCCGTATTCCGCCAGGAGCAGGTTCGAGGCGTCCAAATCCGCCACGCCGTAGGATTGCACGAATGCCTGCTTCTCCTCATTCCAACCGCGCCTGCAAATGCTCTCATGAATTTCATTCAATAGCGCCCCGTGGCTCACCGCCCACTCGGTCTTCTCTAGCAAATTAGCAATTTTGATCGCCCGGTCGATGGCAACCCAGCAGAGGACTTTGGAGAAAACGAAATGTCGCTTTTCCCCGCGGATTTCCCAAATACCGCGGTCCGGTTCCTTCCATGCATCCTCCACTGAGCGGGCAATTGACCGGACGCGCGTCCAGATCCGGTCAAGGGTCTCCGGCGTTCTTTGGCGCATATTAATGTCTTGGTAGATCACATCCATGACCACACCGTAAATATCATGTTGCTCCTGGGTGTAAGCGGCGTTACCAACCCGCACGGGGCTTGAGTTTTGATAGCCGGAAAAGTGCCTAATCGACCTCTCGGTGAGAATCTTCTCCCCCCGGATTCCGTACATGATTTGCAGCGAGTCATCCTTGGTCGGGACCGTCCTCAACATCCAGTCGATGAAGCTCGCAGCCATCGCGGGATGGCCGATTCGGCGCAATACCGCCACAGTCATGGAAGCATCCCGCAGCCAGCAAAACCGGTAATCCCAGTTCCGTTCTTCGCCAATGGTCTCGGGTAACGACGTCGTGGCAGCCGCGAGCAAAGCTCCTGTCGGAGCGAACTGGAGCATTTTGAGAATCAGCGCACTGCGGAGCACATTTGCCCTATATTGGACTGGCAAGTGGGTGCGCGCACCCCAGAGCAACCAGTAGGATCGGGTTCGCTGGAGCATCAAGTTTACCAAGTCCATGTTAGGAACTTGGACCTTATCGTGATAGCTCAGAAACAAGAACCGGTCCTGATCCAAAACAATTTCGTTGGCTTCAAGGACATGGTGTTGATCCATGTCAGTCCAAAGATACATCGACTCATAAACATCGCCGTGCTCACCTTCATAATCGGTGGTTGCTTTGATGCGCCCGGGTTTCTCCGTAAGATGAGTTTCGGCGTAGCCATACTCCATCCGGGGGTCGAAGTGCACACGGATGCGGGGAGTGCCGCGGAGGACATTGATCTTCCTCACAATGTCAGGCCCCACATCGTTGGAGGCGTGGGCGTGTCCGTCAGAAGTATAGCGTGGCATGAAGTCCACGAGTTCAAAAGCGCCCTCCTCACCTTCAAACAAGGTCACAAGCAGGTTGGTGCCCTTTTCATAACACTGGTGACTAACTTTCCCGCCAATCATCTCAAGCCAAAAGCTTCCTCCCTTTTCCTCATCGAGCAGCGAGGCGAAAACGGTGCCGGAGTCAAAATCCGGCAGGCAGCAGAAGACAATCTTGCCTAATGCATCGACAAGGGCACTGGTGCGGCCATTGCCAATCATCCCCATGTGGTAGTCGTCCGCCAGGCGGCTCGGGTCTATTTTCAGCATCTAAATGTTATCTAATTGTGGTTTTGAAAGTTCTTCGCGCAGTTCTTCAAGAAACGTCCTCAGGCCGTTGATGTCAGTTCGGTATCCAGCCCTGGATGAACCCTTGCCAACTTTTACGGCATAGAACTCGATTCCCTCCAGATCCAGCGAAATCATGGTCTCATCCGTCTGGTCGTCTCCCGCGACCAAAGCGATCTCAGCCTCCCAGGCCTTCAGCAAATACTCGACCACCGCGCCCTTGCTAACTTGAAGGCTGGAAATTTCCACGATTTTCTGACCGTGGTGGACGGTGACGGGCAGGTTGGCCGCCATCCCTGTTAGCTCGTCAAGCAAGGCGCGTGCTCGCCATGCGCCAAACTCGGGATCGGCATTGCGATAGTGCCAGACCATCGCCGATTGCTTCTCCTCGACGTGGGTGCCAGGAGTGAGCAGCGAGGCGGATTCCAGGTGCTCCCGAACGGCGTTCTTCCAGTCAATGTTCACGTGGGAATTGAAGAGTTCCCATGTGCCCTCGCCCTTATCCAGCCAGCGGTAGCCATGTTCACCCACCAAGGTCGCGCCGAGTCCGCCTAAATGCTTCTGAAGGAAATCGGGGGATCTGCCACTTACGACCGCCACCGACACGTTTTTCAATCCCGCCAAGTCTTGGATCAATGGCGCCAAAGCCTTATCGGGAATCGCCTGATCCGGAACATCCACGAAGTCTCTCAGGGTGCCATCATAGTCGAGACATAATCCGAGCTTCCGACCGGCGCGCACGCCTGCCGCAATTTGCGCCGCGAGTGGCAGCATTTCAATGACCGCCACCCGCTCTTCGCGTGCCGGAACCTTGGCGAGGTCGCGCAGGAAGCCCTTGGCCCATGCCACGCTGTCCTGCTGCCGCAGGCGGCTTTGCATCATTCCGATCCGGGTCTGCCTCTCGTCGTCGGGCATCTCCAACGCACGATTGAGCGCCGCGGCCACCTCATCGACATCATACGGGTTAACCTGAATGGAATGCGAGAGTTCCTGCGCTGCACCTGCGAATTCGCTCAAAATCAGCACCCCCGGCCTGGAGGAAAACTCAGGGCGTTGGCAGTCGAGGAATTCCTTGGCCACCAGATTCATCCCGTCCCTTAGCGGCGTCACCAAACAAACTTCTGATAGAGCATAGAGAGCTGCTAGATCAGACATCGGAAAGCCCCGATGTAGAAATTGGATCGGTGAATGCCCGACCTCGCCAAATTCGCCATTGATCGCGCCAACCTCGCGCTGCACCTCCTCGGTGAGCGAGTCGTATTCTTGCACTCCTTGACGTGAAGGCACGGCGATTAGCAGAAAGAGAACCTCCTGGCGCTTTTCGGGATGAAGTTCAAGAAAGCGCCTAGCAGCCGCTAGCTTCTCCGGCAGTCCCTTCGTGTAATCCAAACGTTCCACGCTGAGAATCACGCGCTTACCAGCCAGATCCGTGCGGATTTTCTCAATAACAGTCGGAAAGCCGGAGCTTTGCATTTCCTTCTCGAAACCCACGTGATTGTGGCCGATCGGATAGACTCCCATGTGGACCTCGCGGCCCTTGTGCCACATCCCTTCGGTTTCCGATTCCCAGCCTAACACCCTCAGCAATGCCGACCGGAAGTGCCGCAGGTAGTTGTATGTGTGGAAGCCAATCACGTCCGCGCCTAACACCCCTTTGAGCAGTTCTTCGCGGTCAGGTAGGACCCGGAATATTTCGCTGGTACAAAATGGGGTATGCAGGAAAAAGCCGATTTTCAGTTCCATTTCGGCGCACCGCAACATCGATGGCACGAGAAACAAGTGGTAATCATGAATCCACACCTGATCGCCCTCCTCGGCCACCGTCAGGATCACGTCGGCGAATTTTTGGTTGACCCTGCGATAGGCCTCCCACCAATCGTTGGAAAATTTTGCCCGCTCCACCATGTAATGCAGCAGGGGCCAAAGCGTGGAGTTCGAGTAGCCCTCGTAAAACCCCTGCATCTCGTCCTGAGTGAGGAAAACCGGCACGACGTTCTGGCTCTTCAGTCCCGCTTCGACCATTTCCAAATCCTCAAAGTCCTCCGCGGCGCCCCCCGGCCAGCCGACCCACAGCTGCTCGATGCCCAATCCGGCCCCCTCCAGCGCGGATGCCAAGCCTCCGGTCGTCCGGCTTGAGGAGCCGTCTGATTTGATCTTAACCGGGAGGCGGTTTGAAACCATAATCAGTTTGCCCATGCCTCAGTCCTGCACGGCAGATCCGAGGTGTCGAGGGACTTTTCCCCCGCTGGAGTTCGCGCTGGTGCCATCGAGCATGCCAATCCCGCTCTGGAAATCAGTGGGGCCAACCGGTCCCGGGCCTACCGGGCCTAGCGCGCCTAGCGCGTCATTCGCGTCATTCGCGTCATTCGCGTCATTCGCGTCATTCGCGTCATTCGCGTCATTCGCGTCATCCGGACCAGGCCGGTGAATGCCCTAAGTGCAGCCCCCTCGTCACGATCGCGCTCATTCGAGGCTCAGACAACCCCTCCCCGCTGGCGCTCTGCGACTGCCAAGCTCGCCCAACAAATCACGGCCCGCCAGCTCGCCAAGGGCGGCCAGCTCAGCGGCGAGAATTAACCGTGCTGGCCCACCGTCCGCGTCTGGCCGCCCGCAATGGGTGCAGGAGGCAAAGCCGGGATACCCCGCTTCCCGCTGCGGATCGTCCTCAGGACGGTGCAAGGTCAGCTCGGGACGGTCGCGGTCCCGGTTCATTGGCCGCAGCGCCAACGGATGAATCCAACACGTCAGTGGTTTATAATACCATGGGTGGCGCTCCTGGGCCATGGCGAGGCGCTGCAGCCCACAGCGGCCTAACGAATCCAACAGCACGCAGCGAGTCCGTGGAAAATGGGCCGGATAGTCCTCCGCCAGCTCCCCCGGCCGCGCCGCGCGCACCGCGGTTTTCCAACCGCCCGCCACTTCAACCACCGGCTCGTCGGTCAGCTCCAGCCCGTAGGACGCTAACGATGCGGCATGCTCATCTAGCAGCGCCATGATCCCGGCCGCCTCCTCGGCCGATAGATGCACCCCGTCGTGACAGCACGTCGCACGGCAGCGCTCAAGCTCGCATGCTCTAATCGGGCGCTCGAACGCCGCATGGTCGAGCCGCGCCTCGCGCACCTGGCCACCAACGTCGGCCGCGATTCCTGGATAGGCGGTGAGCGCAAGCATGCTCACTTTGCCGCGCCCGTCAGGGCCTGAAACACCTTCGCGGCGATCACTCCGGCCCCGTCGGCGTCCGGGTGAACCTTGTCCTTAAAAAATTCCGGGTGGTCCTTGAGCGCCTCATGCAGGTCAATGAGCGGCAGCTTTTCCTCCGCGGCCAAGGCCCGGATCAGCGGAAGGGTCTCCGCGGCGATCACCGATTCGCGGATCCCAAAGTTCTCCGGAAATGCCGGTGCGGGCGTGCACAGGAAAATCCGCACCTTCGGGTTGGCCTCCCGGAACGCCGCAAGCAACTGCTTGCTGTCCTTGGTGAAATCCGCCGCGGCACCCTTCCAGTTCTGCGGCTTCGTGTCGTTGGTCCCCAGCTTGATGATTACTACCTCGGGCTTGAACGCCACCGCCTCGCGAAACTTCCCCTCCTTCTGGTAGGGCTTGTCCCCGCTGTTCATCATCGTCGCGCCGCTCACCCCGAAATTCTCCACCTGCCACTTTCCGCCTAACAAGACCGCCAGCTGCGCCGGATACGTCATCGTCCGCTCCGCGATCCCCGCTCCCTCCGTGATGCTGTCACCCACGCAGGCGACCCGCACACCGCTAGAAACCGCTGGATCCGCCGGCTCCCCACTCGCCACCGCCGCCGCCGAAAATATCCCAACCACCAAAGCCAACAACCGGATCCTCATCCGCCACACCTAGCAGGCCCGCCTCGCCGCTGTAAAGCAGATGAAGCGATTGAACCGCGAAGTCGGGAAGGGCGCGAAGAGGTTCCCGGGGAATTGGGACTGATGGGCCAGAGGAATAAATCCCTGAAAACCATCCGATTCCGTCACCGGCGTCGTTGCCCGGCACCGGCAAATGAAAAAGTTTGAACCATTCCTCGCCTGCGATCCGGAAGCGTCCCCGCCGTGGAACGACCATCAGTGAGAGATTTAACCGCAGAGTGCGCAGAGTGCACTGAATGGGACGGACCAGTTGACCTAGAAGCCTTCTGACTCTGTGGATTCCGCGCACTCTGCGGTTAAAAAATCTTCGAGGTCAGTGAGAGATTTGCTGGACAAATTCCGCCGGAGTGGGTGAATCCCGCCTCGCCGCCCGAGCGAATCACCGCCTATCTCATCGAAGCTCGCAAGAATCTGCCCGTTCTGCTCAACCTTGTGGAACACACGCTCCGACGCAGCGGCTTGTAGTGGAGCTTGGCCAGCTCGGCGGCCTGGGTGGCTCCGAGAAACTCCCAGAACTTCGCCTCATCGATGGCAAACTCCGCATTGTAATCTGATCCTTTGCCTCGGACGTACCCGGCATTGTGGTTCGTCCGGACATCGGGCACGGAGTCCTGCATCACCGATCCAGCCAATGATCCGGCCACCTCACCGGTTAGATGGCGTTAAATACAAGCTTCCAGAGCTGCCTCGTTGGTTTGGGACGTCGTCATGCCGGGGTGGTTCCAGTTCACCCTGCCCGGGTTAGACGCGTTTGCCCATCCCATTCTAACCAAGCCGCCAGCGCCGAATTCTGGCGTCGCACTCCGGCGTCGGCAGATACCTCCGCTGCGTCCCGGTGCGATACGCAACCCACTCACATTCAATGCAAAATCAGAAAAAATCCCCAAGCTTGACCTCACCCATGCGCGGGCTTATCCTCCCGGCATCGGAAGAAAAGACAGCCAGCGACGCCGGGAGGATAATCCCGCGCATGGGTGAGCATGCCAAACCCTCCACTCCAGATGAAACCGCCCAGGAAGAGCATCAGCCACAAGAGCCGAGCGGCCGTCAAGATGGCCTCGCGGCGGGTGGATCGTCAACGTCTGAATCTCGGGGAAAGACCGGAAGCCATCCAGCAGGAAAACTCAATCTTTCCAGCTGGCTACTTTGAAGGCCACCGGATTCTGAATTCTGCCTCCGCGATCGGCAAATGAGCGACGCCGAGACGGGCTTCGAAGCCTATCTTGAATGTCTCGCATCTCTTCGGCAATTGAATGCCTAATATTTCTTGGAAGGCGGACAAGCCGTCAATTTCTGGGCGGAATTCGTTGATTCCCGGCTTGAAGGCAGGCCTCTAACTCCGATGCGACCCTTCACTTCCAAGGACTTCGATATCTGGGTGAGTTCAGGCACATGGAACGAACTCAAACGCAACCCTGCCATACAACAGGGAAGGTCCCCTGCTGATGGTCAACTCGGTATTCAGATTCTCAGTAAAGATCCGCCGCGTGTATTGGACATCCTCTCCTCCGTGTACGGGGTTGCCGTGCAGGAATATCCTCGCCTGATGGCAAGAGCTTTGGATGACGGGACGATTCGAGTCATCGATCCGGTCTATTTGTTCCTGAGCAAATGCCACTGCTATCTGCACCTCCCCCAAGGCGACCGTCAGGACGAGCGCCACGTCCGGATGATGGCCATGATTCTTCCGGAATATCTTTCCCTGCTCATTGCGGATGCGGAGACAGACCGGGTTGCCGACCGGGACCTGCTCAAGGAGATCAAGCTTCTGAAAAAGATCGCAGCCTCTGGAGTATGTCGGCGCGTCATGACGGCTCTGGAAATTAAATCCGATTCTCTTATCCCATGGGTGAGGGTTGCGGGGTCCGATTCAGCTCTGCTGGCGAAGTATGGCCGAAGTCAATCCGGGATGGCCTGATGACGCAATGAGGTCGCCGCAGGTCATTCGATGGTCTCGAACTTCTCCCCCAGCTCCGGCAGCGAGACCTTCAGCAGCCCCGCCGCCTTGGAGGTGGAGATGAGTTCCTGCGCGAGCGCCCGCAACACCAGCGGCTCGAACCGGCTCGACTTCTCGTCGCCAATCCACCGACCCGGCTCGTTGACGCGCCAGCCATTCTTCGCAGCGACGATGCAGTACGTCTTGTAGCGCCCCTGCGTCACCAACCCGAGATTGCTCGCCCGCTTCATGATCGCCCCGATGGCCCCCCCCACTCGCCCTTGATGGCGCACAACTCGGTCAGGGCGATCTTCACCCGGTTGACGCCAAAGCGCTCCTTGAAGGGCTCCTGCGGAATCAGTGCACCGAGGAGGCACGCCGAGCCGTCGCCCCCTTGACCTCCCACGAGCCATCGCCGCGCAGACTCACCTGATAGAATTTCTTGGTCATCGCTCTGGTTTCTTAAACTCGCGCATCCCGCCTCCGGTGCTGGCGTATTGGTCGAGGTCGAAGTCACCTCCCTTCCAAAGCCACTCCCTGACCCCGCCGCCAGTCATGATCGGCGAGTCAAATCGCACCGGCGCATAACGGAGGAGATTCAGCACCTCGATGAAATTGCTCTTTCCGCAGCCGTTCGGGCCAATCAACACGTTCAACGAACGCATTGGTAGATCGATTCCCTCGGGGCCGAAGGAAAGCAGGCGGGAGACTTTGAGGTGACGGATCAACATCAGTGCGAACTATTTATGGATGGGCTATCCGGGTTTACGGAAGGGTTTTTATTTTCTCCCCAAGAAACGCATGAATCCGGTCGGTCTCTTCATACGAGCAGAACAGCGAGCACACCTCTTCGCCAATGGCACGGCTCTCGGGGTCGATTTCCTGGTGTTGGGGATTGTAGATCATGGCGGCGCGAAGCATGGAATGGGCGGCGCGGAGGTCATTCCAACGCCAGCCCCACTGCTCCATGGTGCCGAGGATGCGGTCTTGGCGGCGGATGATCTGAAAGGCGATGGGCGCCTCGTCCGCGATGTAGTAATCCAGCTTCACCTTTTTGCGGGTGCGGCCGTCCAGCGTGGTGCCGGGCAAGGCGATCACGCCATGGTCCTTGAACACGCGTTGCAAGGTCTCGTCCGGGATGTCGAGCGTGCGCGGCTTGAGATCGCTCAGGTAGTGGAGATGGGTGATCGCAACCAGGCCCTCAGCGAAGACATGCAGGTCCACGCCCTCCATGCCTTTCGGAAACCAGTGGAAAAGTTCCAGCCCGTCCCGCTCGATGCCACACTCTGCGAAAATCTCATCGAGATGGCGGCTGACTGCATCCGTCTCGATGTTCTGGCCATGGGCGACGAGCCAACCGAGAGTGCGCCCCTGATCGGTCACCTTCACGGCGGCGGGCAGGTGGCCCTCCAGGTCCACCACGATCTGCCAACCATCCGGGTAGGTCTGCGGCAGCGCGAGCGAAAGACCATGGCGGGTAAAGTCGAAAGTCGAAAGTCGCGCAACCCTGGACTGAAGGGCGCAACGCCGTTGGCGTTGGACTCCTCGTTGCTCCCATCCCATCCGGGTACCTCCGTGAAATCCGGGGTTTGAAATCTTCCTGTTCGGAAACCCGGCTTCGAATGCTGGATTCATTCAAGAACCGCCCGGTCTCCCCTCTCCCAAGCCCAACGGGCTTGCGCCCTCCAGCCCAGGGTTGGCCGAAAAGAATGAGGCCTACCCTGGGAACGGGCGAGCGCAGGAAATAGAACCGCAACGCGGTTCCGTCCGGGCATCGCGCGGGCGCAACCGCGTTGCGGTTGGGACATTCACGGGCCGGGATTCCCAGGGTAGCGCGTGACCGCGCAACCCTGGGCTGAAGGGCGCAACGCCGTTGGCGTTGGAAGAACGGAGTAGGAAAATGAAAAATGGCTGGCACGGGTTCCGCGCCAGCCATCGGATTTTGATTCAGGTTTCGACAGACCGACGTTCGACCTTTCGACCTTAGACGTTCAGACTCTCCTACGCCTGCGGCGGCACGGCGGCGGCGGCGGTGGTGGCGGCGTGGCGGTTGCCAGCGTTGACGATCTTTCGTGCAGCGGCGTAGGCGGCGGTGAAGGCGGGGTGGGAGGACTCGAACTGGACGATGAGGCGGTCGATGACCATTTTGAGGTTGTCGATGGCGCGGTCGATCTCCGCGGCGATGGCCTCGGTGGTGGCGACGCGGGTGGCGATGGCGGCTCGCGGAGTGCCAAGGATTGAGCCGTAGGCAGTGATGGCGCTTTGCAGGGCGGTGAGGCTGATCGGCGTGAGGTTGTACTCGCCGGCCTTGACGGGATCCGCGGTGATGAGGGCGGCGGCGTGGTCGTGGATGTTTTGGGCGGTGTCATCCAGCAGGGAATCCCGCAGGCGATTGAGGCTCGTCTCGCTGACCTTGAACAGGGCCGCCTGGGTGTGGTTGTTGAGCTCGTGGGCATAGGCACCGGCAGCACCGGCAACAATGAGGAGCCGGGAAACGAGGGAACGTTTCAGTCGGCCCTTGTCCAAGGTAATCCCGGTAATCGGGCTGCCTTGCGCTTGGGTGAGCGCGGAAAGCACATTGAGGCTCCCTTCCAGCGACGACAGTCCGCGGACGAACGCCGGCAGGCCGGCGGTGATCGCGGCATTCGCCGGAGTGGTGAGGATCAGCCACGTGGTTTGCAGCATGTTGGTTTGGTTTATCTAGTTCTTGGTCATAAGGGGGGAGGAAGAGCAGTGACAGGGTTGATGATGCGCGAGTGCGAAGTGAAAAGTGCGAAGTGGGGGACGGGGTTGATGTAAAAAGAGATAAGTGATCAGTGGGCGGGCAGGGCTGATGAGGCGCGGGCCCGGAAAGCTGATGCTAAGAACGAGCGGCCTGCGGTCGCCGTGGTTGGGCGCAGGCAGGGGAACTGGAGGGTGCTTTGGGGGGAAGCAGGCATCGCTGATCGACGGTTTGGGGGATAGGGGTTTTTAATCTGTTTGGCACGACCTTATTGGTGCCGCGAGCCTGCAAAGAATGCCGCAGCGTCTGCAATATCAGCAGGTTCCAGCGAGGCTCCACGCTCCCGCCCGGGAGTGCGCGAGCGCGAGGAGCGATTGCTTGATCTAAAGAGCCGGTTGCTTGACCCGAAGGGGCGATTGCTTGACCCGAAGGGGCCAGCAATCGTCGGTATTTTGCGCGCCTGGTTGAGGGTGACGTGCTGCCGCCGGAATGCGGGAATTTTCAACCGCCCGCCCGCTCGCGCCAGTACCCGGGGAGGCGCTTCGCGTGGGCAAGCGCAAGGATTTGCACCTCGTGATCCTTCACCCGATAGATCACGGCGTAGGGGAAGCGCTTGACCCGAAGCTTTCGGACGCCGTTCTCAAAACCATGTGGCCTTAAGGGAGCAGACATTACACGCATCACGGTCGCCTCAACATGTCCAACGAAGCGTTGACCGAGGCCTTCTACCTGTCGCTCGTAATAAAGTGCCGCAGAAGTGTATTCCTCTGCGGCGTCTTCGTGCCAAGTCAGGATCATTGGCGCGCGGCACGCACTTCCGCTAAACGCGCTCTCACATTGGCAAAGACTTCTTGGCCCGGTATCATCCGGACGCTGCCCTCGTCGATCTGGTCGAGGCGGCGTAGCAGTTCCTCACTCCATTCAGGGCTCAGCTCAAAGCCGCCATCCTCGCCGAGGCTTTCAAGCAGCCGGCTAGCGAGGCGGGAACGGTCTTCAAGCGGGAGTTGCAGCGCCTCTTCCTCCAGATGTGCATAGGAAGGACTCGTGGCCATGGCAGGAGAGTAGGCCATGCGCCCCATTCCTTCCAGAGTTTTTCGCCGGGTCGGACGCCTGGCTGAATGGGGTTAACTATTCGCGCGTTCTGAAGAGCGCGTGGAACGTGCGGGGGTGAAGTGGGGACGGGATGAAGAAGGTCCGGTAGAGGAGGCGCAGATGGGGAGAGCAGTCGCCAAGAACGCGCGACCTGCGGCCCGCCACTCCAAGCGGCAATTGCTTGATCCGAAGAGGCGGTGGCTTGGCCGGGTAAGATCATTTTGTGAAAGTAGCTTCCCGCGCCGCGTCAATCCAGAGCCCCCTCCCCCCTTGGCCGCTCGCCGCTCAGTGGGCGGACTCTCCCCTTGTGAAATTTTTCACAAACTACGCTTGAAGTGGCGGCTGAGCTTTTCATACTCCCGCGCATCCGGAGCGGCCCAGCCCCGGGTACTTTTCGTTGTCATGAGCGACACTCCCGAATCCGCCACCGTTCCCTTGCCCAAAGATCTCGCCGCCGGCAAGGGCATGGTCAACGTCCAGATTGATGGTGTGTGGGTTGAGGTTCCCAAAGGGACCCGCATGATCGAGGCCTGCCGCATGGCCCAGGTCGAGGTGCCGCACTATTGCTACCATCCCAAACTCTCGGCCCCCGGCAACTGCCGCATGTGCCTCGTACAGATGGGCATGCCGCCACGCCCGGCCCCCGGCGCGGAGCCCGCTTTCGACGACCGCGGCTACCAAGCCGTCGACTGGATGCCACGTCCGGTCATCGCCTGCGCCAACACCGTCTCGGAGAACATGGGCATCCGCACCACCGGCGAGCTGGTGGAAAAATGCCGCGAGGGCGTCATGGAGTTCCTCCTCATCAACCACCCTCTCGACTGCCCGATCTGCGACCAGGCCGGCGAATGCCGCCTCCAGGAACACTCCGTCGACCACGGCCGCGGCGTCTCGCGCTTCGTCGACATGAAGGTCAAAAAACCGAAAAATGTCGACATCGGCCCGCGCATCCGCCTCGACGACGAGCGCTGCATCCTCTGCAGCCGCTGCATCCGCTTCATGGACGAGGTCGCCGGCGATCCCGTCCTCGGCTTCACCGAGCGCGGCACCCACACCACCCTAACGGTCCACCCGGGCCGCCTGCTAGACAGCAACTACAGCCTCAACACCGTCGACATCTGCCCGGTTGGTGCGCTTACATCTAACGATTTCCGTTTCCAGATGCGCGTCTGGTTCCTCAAGGAAACCCCCACCATCGATGTGAACTGCGGCACCGGCGCTAACATCGTCGTCTGGACCCGCGAGAGCAAAGTCTATCGCATCACCCCGCGCCGCAACGACGAGGTCAACTCCAACTGGATCCCCGACTCCCACCGCCTCAACTTCCACTACCTGGATTCCGACGCCCGCCTCATCGAGCCGATGGCCAAGGCCGGCGCCAACCTCCCGCACCTTCCGGTTCCATGGTCCCACGCCATCGCCACCAGCATTGAGGCCCTGGCCAAGCTCCGCGGCGACCAGATCGCCATCGTCGCCTCCGGCCGCATGACCAACGAGGAGCTCTTCCTCACCCAAATGCTCGCCGAACAGTTGGAGACGACGGCCCTAACAATCGTGGCGCGCCGCGGCGAGTCCGACGGCCTGCTCATCTCGGCCGACCGCAATCCTAACACCACAGGCGCCAGCCTCGTGTGGAAGACCTCCGACCCGGCCGCCAACCTAACGGCCATCCGCGCCGCAGTCGCCTCCGGCGCCATCCGCGCCCTGATCATCCTCGGCGAGGACCTGCTCACCGACGGCGGCTTCACCCGCGAGGACCTGCAACAACCGGAGTTCATCCTCCAGACCCACATCCTGGCCAACCCGACGGCCGAACTGGCCACTGTGGTCCTCCCCACTGCCGGCTTCACCGAAAAGCGCGGCTCGATGGTCAACGTGACCGGCCGCATCCAGCGCCTCAACCGCGCCGTTGAACCCCCGCTCCACGCCCGCGACGACTGGGAGGTTCTCCGCGACCTCATCCTCGCCCTGCGCGACGCACCTAACCAGACCCACATGATCGAGCAGGTCTTCACCGCCATGGCCGCCGATGTCCCTGAGTTCGATGGCCTCAGCCTCTCGAAAATCGGCGACCTCGGACGCCAAATTGTAGATACTGGCGTGAAAATCCCCCTCCTCGAAAACGAGCGCGCGCGCAAGGCCTCCGGCCAGATCACCGGCTGAGCCACGGCCCAGCAACTTTTAACAAACAACTTCTAACCTCTCCCGTGCTCGAGTTCGCCATCATCGTTACCAAGATCATCGTGCTCACCTTCGTGGTGGTGCTGCCGCTGGTGCCGCTGGCCGTCTACTTTGAGCGGCGTTTCTCGGCGATCATCCAGGACCGCGTCGGACCTAACCGCGTCGGCATTCCCCTGACCCTGTTTGGCGCCAAGAAGGACTTCAGCTTTTTCGGCCTGATCCAACCCATCGCCGACGGCGTGAAGTTGTTCCTCAAGGAGGACTACACCCCCGACCATGTGCGCAAGGGCTTCTACTGGTTAGCCCCCGCCCTCACCGTCGCTCCGGCGCTCATCACCCTTGCAGTCATTCCCTTTGGCAGCGATGTGACCCTGTTTGGCCACACCATCAAGCTGGTCATCGCCGACATCGGTGTCGGTCCGCTGTTTATTTTCGCCATCGCCTCGCTCTCCGTCTACGGCATCACCATTGCCGGTTGGGCCTCCAACTCGAAGTTCCCCTTCATCGGCGGCGTGCGCTCCACCGCACAGATGATCTCTTACGAGATTGCCCTCGGCCTCTCCATCATCCCCGTGCTCCTCTACTTCGGCGAGCTCAACCTGTCTAACATCGTCGAGTACCAGGCCGCCCACGGCTGGCTTCTCCTGCCGCTCTGGGACAACGGCGGCGGCCCGTCGGCCATGCACAAGGCGCTTATGTGGATCCCCATGTTCATTTCCTTCCTGGTCTTCACCACCTCGATCTTCGCCGAGACCAACCGCATGCCCTTTGACCTTCCCGAGTGCGAAACCGAACTCGTCGGCGGCTACCACACCGAATACTCCTCGATGAAGTTCGCCATGTTCTTCATGGGTGAGTACGCCGCCATGGTCGTCGGCTCCGCCCTCATCGTCACTCTGTTCTTCGGCGGCTGGTCGATTGGCTTCGGACTTGACCAGCACCTAATAGGAACCTGGTTTGGCGGTTTCATCCACCTCGGTGTTTTCCTCGCCAAGGTCATCGCGTTCATCCTTTTCTTCATCCTTGTTCGTTGGACGGTGCCGCGTTTCCGTTATGACCAGCTCATGCGCCTTGGCTGGGTGGTCTTCTTTGAAGCCGCGCTCATCAACGTCTTCCTGGCCGCTCTCATCATGGCCGCACCCCACCTGCCGCTTGCCGTCACCATCGCCGGTTTCACCGCATTGGCGATCGCCGCGGCTCTTCTCATCTGGATCGCCAAGCGCTTCGAGGCACCCCGCCCAAAGCAGGTCTAACTTCTTCCCTTCTCCACCACCATGGCCGTCATCAAAGTCCAGCGCCCGAAGCTCTCCTTCGCTGAGAAAATCTACTTCGGCGCACTCATCAAAGGCTTCTTCCTTACCATGCAGCACGCCGTCGCCTCGCTCCGCGGCAAGGCCCGCGGCGCCAAAGACATGGCCTCCTCCGGCCTCGGCGTCACCATGCAGTATCCCGAACAAAAGTGGGACGCCCATCTACCCGAATACTATCGCGGCGCACCCGCCCTCGTCACCGATGAGCAGGGCCGCGACCGCTGCGTCTCCTGCCAGCTCTGCGAGTTCATCTGCCCGCCCAAGGCCATCCGCATCACCCCGGCGGAAATCCCTTCTAACGATACGTGGGCCAAGGTCGAAAAACGCCCGCTCGAGTTCGAAATCGACATGATCCGATGCATCTACTGCGGCATGTGCGAGGAAGTCTGCCCCGAACAGGCCATCTTCCTGCGCAAGGACTACGCCATCACCGGCACCTCACGCAAGGACATGGTCCACGACAAAAAAAAGCTCTACGAAATCGGCGGCGTCCGCGTCGGACTGGTCAACAAGTGGAACGACCTCAAATGAGCCTGTTAGCCTTCGAAAGCTAACTACCCACTAACCGCGCCCATGCACTCCGCTCTCTTCTACTTCTTCGCCGCCGTGATGATCATCGGCGGAATCTCCGTCGTCGCCCTGCGCAACCCGGTCGCCAGCGCCATGGCCATGGTCGCCTCCTTTGTTGGCCTTGCCGCCCTCTTCGTTGGCCTCAACGCCTACTTCGTCGGCATCATCCAAATCCTCGTCTACGCCGGCGCCATCATGGTGCTGTTCATCTTCATCATCATGCTGCTCGACCTGAAGGCTGAGGCCAACCTCAAGCTCAAGGCCCTGCCAGCCATTGGAGGACTCTTCATCGTCATCATCTTCACCATCCAGCTCGTCGGCGTGCTGAGCAAGACGCCTGACAAAAAGCTCGCACCCCTCGACTTTGCCGCCATCGCCGCAGCCCCCGGCTTTGCCGAAGCCCATCCGGCGGGAAGCGCCATCAACCGTGCCGTCACTGCCTCGGAGCCCTCCCTGCCCGATGTCCACTTCATCGGCCACACACTCTTCAATGGCTACAACCTGCCGCTGCAGATTGTCGGCGTTCTGCTGCTAGTTGCCACTGTTGGCGTCGTTGCCCTCTCCCGCCGCCAGGCCGAGTAAGAACCTCCTTCTAACGTTTTTCATGCAAGCCACCCTCAACGACTTCCTTTTTGTCTCCGGTCTTCTGTTTGCCATTGGCTTGGCCGGTGTGGTGCTGCGCCGCAACATCATCATCGTCTTCATGTGCCTTGAACTCATGCTCAGCGCCGCCAACCTGACCCTTGTTGCCTTCTCGCGCTTCAACGGCTCCAACGGCCTTCCCGACTACAACGGCCAAGTCCTGGTGTTCTTCATCATCACCGTTGCCGCCGCCGAGGTCGCCGTCGGCCTCGCCATCATCGTTGCCCTCTACCGCGCTCGCCAGACGCTCCACACCAACGAGCTGAACTCGCTGCGGGGCTAACCCATCTCTCCGACCCTTCCCGCATGAGCACCCTTGCCTGGCTTCTCCTTGCCCTGCCGCTTCTAACAGCGGCGGCGATCCACCTGTTCTTCAAGCGCAACGCCTTCCTCTCCTCGCTCATGGCCACCGGCTCGGCCGCCGCCTGCTTTGGCATTGCCCTGGTCCTTCTTAACAGCAAGACCCCGGGCGTCTCATTCGAGTGGGCCAGCATCGGCACGTTCCACGTAAAGGTCGGCCTCATGTTTGACGACATGGCCACCCGCATGATGATCATCGTGACGGGCATCGGGCTGTTAGTGCATGTCTTCTCGCTAGGCTACATGGCCAAGGACCCGGCCAAGGCGCGCTACTTTTCCGGTCTGGCCCTCTTCATGTTCTCCATGACCGGCATCGTGCTGGCGGACAACTTCATCATGATGTTCATGTTCTGGGAGCTCGTCGGCCTCAGCTCCTATCTTCTCATTGGCCACTGGTACCAGAAGAACTCGGCCGCGGACGCCGCCAAAAAAGCCTTCCTGACCAACCGGATCGGCGACTTCGGCTTCATGATCGGCATCCTGATGCTATGGGCCATCACCGGCACCTTCTCATTTGCAGAGATGGCCCACCAAGCCCCCAGCGGGGTCCTCGGTGCGGCGATCCTGCTGATCTTTGCCGGTGCCATGGGCAAATCCGCCCAGGTTCCCCTCCACGTCTGGCTGCCCGACGCCATGGAAGGCCCAACTCCGGTGTCCGCACTGATCCACGCCGCCACCATGGTCGCCGCCGGCGTCTACATGTTGGTGCGCCTGCAGCTCTCCATCGGCACCGATCCCTTCATTGGCTTCCCCGGCCTCACCATTGCCGTCATCGGCGCCGTCACCGCGCTGTTAGCCGCGCTGATGGCCACCCAACAGAACGACATCAAGAAAATCCTCGCCTACTCAACCCTCTCCCAGCTCGGCTACATGGTCATGGCCGTCGGCTGTTTGGCGGGGACTGCGGCGATGTTCCACCTCTTCACCCACGCCTGGTTCAAGGCCCTTCTGTTCCTCGGCTCGGGCGCCGTCATCTACGCCTGCCACCACGAACAGGACATCTGGAAAATGGGCGGCCTGCTCAAGAAGATGCCTCTCACGGCGCTAACATTCGCCATCGGCACCGCCTCGCTCATCGCTGTGCCATTCGTCACCGCGGGATTCTGGTCCAAGGAGCAGATCCTAACCGCCACCCTCGACAAGCACGGCCACACCGGCTTCTTCCTCGTGGGCGCCGGCGTGGCGATCCTAACAACCTTTTACATGGTCCGCCTGTTTGTCATCGCCTTCCTTGGCAAGCCGCGCAGCGACAACGCCGACCACGCCCATGAAGTCGGCATCAAGATGTGGCTGCCCCTGGCTATTCTAGCAGTCCCGGCCGTCATCGCCGGCTTCCCGTTTGTCGCCGGGGTTCTCGCGCCCAACTTCGACCACCACCCTTTCCATGTCGGCCCCGAGTTCATTGCCTCGATCATCGCCCTGGTCATCGGCCTCAGCGCAGGTTGGATCCTCTACGCCGGCAAACAACACGACCGCCTGGCTAACAACCCGCTCGCCCGCCTCTTTGCCAACCGCTTCCACATCGACGCGTTCTACGACAACATCCTCGTCCGCGGCATTCAGGGGACCTTCTCCGCCCTGGTGGGCTTCTTTGACGAGTTCTTCATCAACGGCCTGTTTGTCAACGGCACAAGCCGCATGGCATCGAGCTTTGGCGGACTGTTCCGCCGCGTCCAGTCGGGCAATCTGCAAAACTATGCCCTGTTGGTCGCCCTCGGCGTCATCCTGGTCATCTACTTCACGGTTTTCATCTAAGCCCCAGGCGCCCGCCAGCACCTAGCCATTTTCCCAATGCTCGCCCTTCTCATCCTCATCCCGATCCTTGCCGCCGCGGCAATCCTGCTAGGCGCGCCGAGCCGCAGCACCGCCATGGTCGCCGCGGTGCTCAACCTGGCATTAGGATTCTACGCCGCGCTGACCTGGCGCGCCGACTGGAACTCCTCGCTGCAGGTGTTTGAGACCCCCGACATCCACCTCGCCTTTGGCTTCATCAGCGGGGTGAGTGCCGTCATGGTCCTGCTCACTGTCATCGTCACCCTTGCCGCGGTCATGTCCGGCAAGGCTCCCGAGGGCCGCGAGCGCCTCTACTTCGCCTCCTCGCTGCTCATCGCCGCCGGCGCCCTCGGCGCATTCATCAGCACCGACCTGTTCTTCTTCTACGCCTTCCACGAGTTGGCCCTCATCCCAACATTCCTGATGATCGGCCTGCTAGGCCGCGGCGAGCGCACCCAGGCCGCCTGGAAAATCACCATCTATCTGGCCTTCGGTTCCATCGTCCTGCTTGCCGGCCTCGTCTGGCTCGCCAGCCTGGCAGGCACCTTCAGCATCCCCGAGATGCGCACCGCAGCCGCAACTGGCACCTTGGTCATCCCCGTGGCCACCCAGACTTCGATCGCCTTCCTCCTCATTGTTGGCTTCGGCACCCTCATCTCCCTCTTCCCATTCCACTCCTGGGCCGCCCCGGCCTATGCCAGCGCCCCGGCTCCCACCGCCATGCTCCACGCCGGCGTGCTCAAAAAATTCGGCCTCTACGGCCTGCTGCTCATTGCCGTCCCGCTTGTCCCGGCAGGCATGGCCGCATTGTTGGTCCCGCTGCTTGTCCTGCTGTTAGGAAACATCATCTGGGTCGGCTACGTCACAGTGAACCAGAAGCGCCTTGACCTGATGTTGGGCAATTCGTCGGTCATGCATATGGGCTACATCTTCCTGGCCATCGCCGCCCTGGTTGCCGACCCGACTAACACCCTGGCCATCCCGGCCGCCGCCGTGCTGATGTTTGCCCACGGCGCCTCCATTGCCCTGCTCTTCGCCCTCACCGACAAGATCGAGCGCCGCACCGGCACCCTTGAACTTGCCGACCTCGGTGGCCTTGCCAAGGCGGCCCCCAGCCTGGCCTTCCTGTTTGGGCTTGCCGGCATGGCTTCCATCGGTCTGCCTGGCCTCGCCAATTTTGCCGGCGAGGTCCTCGTCTTTCTGGCCACCTTCCAGAACTTCGCGCCAGCTGAGGGTTTCGGTCCGGTGCAGATCGCCACGATCATCTCCCTTTGGGGGGTGGTCCTCAGCGCCCTCTACATGCTGCGCGCCTTCCGCCGCACTTTCCAAGGCCCAGAACTCCCCGCCTTCGCCCGCGTCGCCGACCTCCACTGGTGCGAAAAAATAGCACCCGTCCTCCTTGCCCTCCCCCTGCTTGCCGTCGGCGTCTATCCAAACCTTCTCCTCAGCCTCCTGCGGGGATCTCTCAGTTAGCCAGCGCCAAGCCACTTAACTGACCAACCAGTCACTTCTTTCCTATGCCCGCCTTCTATCTCGAAGCCCTCACCGTCCTGCTCGGACTCGGCCTGCTGATGTTCGACGCCTTCGGGCCGGCAACCAACAAAAAGCTTGTCGGCGTCGCCGCGGTACTTGGCCTAACAACCATCCTGGCGGCCTCGTTCTTTGCCGTCGGGCCCGCCAGCGCGCCGGACGCCTACTGGGCGAAATGGAGCATGTGGCAGTTCTACCAGTTGGACGGCACCGCCCAGTTCTTCAAGGCCTTTGCCTTGGTGTGCACCATCCTGGTGATTCTCATGGCCATCGATTACCGGCCGATGTTGGTGAAATTCACCAGCGAGGCCGGCCGCGAGGCAGGCACCGGTGAGTACTACGCCCTCCCGGTGTTAGCCTGTGCCGGCATGATGTGGATGGCCTCTGCCCGCGACCTGGTGAGCATCTTTGTTGCCCTGGAGCTTGTCACCATCACCTTCTACGTCCTGGTCGCCTACATGCGCCGCAATGTTGGCTCGTTGGAGGCCGGGGTGAAATACCTCATCCTCGGCGCACTGAGCACCGGCTTCCTTGTCTACGGCATCGCCTGGATCTACGGCATGACCGGCACCACCAACCTAGCCGAGATTTCCCTCCGCCTGGCTAACACCGCCCAACCCGTGCCCCTCGTGCCACTGCTCTTCGGCATCGCCCTGGTCCTCGTTGCCCTTGGCTTCAAGGTTGGCGCCGTGCCGATGCAAATCTGGATCCCCGATGTCTATCAGGGAGCCCCGTCGCCAACCACCGCCTTCCTCTCGGTTGGATCCAAGGCGGCCGGTTTCGTGGTCCTCATCCACTTCCTTGAGCCCTTCCTTGCCCATGAGCTGACCCGCGGGCCGGTTCTAACCATCCTCGGCCTGCTCGCCGCCGTCACCCTGCTCTTCGGCAATCTGGCCGCCATCCCACAGTCCAACTTCAAGCGCCTGCTTGCCTATTCATCCATCGCCCACGCCGGCTTCCTCCTGTTGGCCCTGGCCACCGGCGCGCTCGGCACGGCCACCAGCCTGGCCGCATGGCAGGTCGTCTCCTTCTATCTAGCAACCTATCTGTTAATGACCCTGGCCGCCTTTTTCATCCTCAACCTGGTGCGCATCCAGCGCGGCGCCGAGGACCTGGCCGCCTTCAACGGCCTCGGGAAGACCAATCCGGTGTTAGCCCTGGCGCTCACCCTCGTGATGGCAGCCCTCGCGGGCGTGCCCCTAACCGCCGGCTTCGTTGGCAAGTTCTTGGTCTTCCAGCTCGCCGTGGTTGCTGGTCTCTGGTGGGGCGTTGTCATTGCCTTCATCGGCGTCGCCGCAGGCTTTTACTACTACCTCAAAGTGGTTCGCGCGATGTATTGGAACGCCCCGGCTGACGGGCAAAAACCAATCGCCACCCCGCCGATCACCCGCGTGGTCCTCATCGTCCTCTGTGCCGCCATTGTGATCTTCGGCGTGATCCCAATGCCCGTCCTGCGCGCCATCAACTGGCACTCAGCTGCTGCAGCCCAGGTGGTCGCTGATCCGCGCTGAATCACTCCGGCTCCCTAGCACCCTGTTAGGCCGACATCTTCACTCCGTCCGGGCTCGGGTCCACAAAGTGGCTCCAGCTCTCGTCAAAGTCGGCCGGATTCATGTCGCCAAACATCGGCCGCCAACGCGGAGTGCGCGGCGGATGCAGCGGAAACATCTGCGCCTCGTGCGGCAGTTTGTTAGCCTTGCGGGTATTGCACCGGATACAGGAGGTCACAATGTTCTCCCACGTCGTCTTGCCGCCCTTGTCGCGCGGGATGACATGGTCAAGGTTGAGCAGCTTTTCGGGCAGCGCCTTGCTGCAGTACTGGCAGATGTGCCCGTCGCGACTGAAGACATTCCGGCGGGTAAACTTCACCTCCGTCCGTGGCACCTTGTCGTAAATCGCCAAAACGATGATCCGCGGCGCCCGCACCGCCAGACGAATGCTGTGGATGACATCCTCACCCTGATAATCACTGGAATGCTCCAGCCACGAGTCGAAATCATGCGCGTAAAAACGCTCCGCTCCCTCAGTTTGCACCACCTGCGCATGACCCACGCACAGCAGCTTCATTGCCCGGCGCACCGAACAGGTGTGCACCGGCTGCCAAAACCGGTTAAGCACCAACACACTGGTTTGAAGGACGACATTCATACCCATTTCCCGAGCATTGGCGGACGCTAGCAGCTTCCTGCTCATCGGCAACCTGAAAGGTGCCCTAATTTGGCCCTTCCGCCGTGCGACCGCCGTGCCGGATATCCTTAGCGCTCTCCATAAACACCGCGTCCTCGCCAATGTTCACTGACAAATCCCCGACCCGCTCCAAGGATCGGACCATGAAAATCAAATGCAGAAAGTCCTCACTCCGCCCCCCCACCACCGCCCCATCCAGCCGCTGGCTTAACGCCGCGGTCACTTTCTTGTGCATTCGGTCAAGTTCCTTGTCGCGCTCATGCAACCCCGCACCGAGCGCCGCGTTGCCATACGCATAGGAGGTTGTCGCATCTAGCAACTCCTGGTCGGCTAGCTGATAGAGCGGCTCTATCCACCTGGCCTCATCCAGTTCGCTGCGCTTTAGCACCTTCTTTGCCCGCTTGGCGATGTTGACCGCATGGTCCGAGATGCGCTCAAGATTCGTCGCGATCTTCATCGAGGAAATCACCATCCGCAAATCCGCCGCCACCGGGTGGAAGCGCAACATCAGCTCCATCCCGATCCGGTCCATCCCGCTCTCGTACTCGTCAATCTCCGTGTCATCCGCAATCACCCGCCGGCACAACTCCACGTCGCGCTGCAGCAAGCCCTGCACCGCACGCGCCAGATTCTGCCGCGTCAAGCTCGCCATGGTCAACACGTCGCCGCGCAGGGTGCGCAGCGCCAAATCAAAGTCCTTGAGTATGTGGGGTCCGTTCATCTTGTGGGTGGGTGAAAATCTCGGCGGGTGCCTCAGCCAAATCGCCCGGTAATGTATTCCTCCGTGCGCTTCTGCGCCGGATTGGTGAAAACCTTCCCCGTCCGATCGTATTCTATCAGCTTGCCGAGGTAGAAAAACGCCGTCTGGTCCGACACCCGGCTTGCCTGCTGCATCGAGTGGGTGACAATTACGATGGTGAACTCTTCGCGCAGCTCGCCAAGAAGCGCCTCCACCTTGGCCGTGGCTATCGGATCCAACGCCGAGCACGGCTCATCCATTAGAATCACGTCGGGTCTAACAGCAATGCTGCGCGCGATGCACAGCCGCTGCTGCTGACCGCCTGATAGGCCAAACGCGCTTGAATTGAGACGATCCTTCACCTCGTCCCAAAGTGCTGCCGAGCGCAAGCTTTGCTCGACGCTCGCGTCAAGCAACCCGCGGTTGCGCACGCCCTGGAGCCTTAGCCCGTAGCAAACATTGTCGTAAATGCTCGCCGGGAAGGGTGTGGACTTCTGGAACACCATCCCGATGCGCTGGCGCAATAGATTCACGTCCAGCTCGCGGTGATGAATGTCCTGGCCTTCAAAAAGGATCCTCCCGCGGGTGATGCGCGCCGCCGGGATCAGGTCATTCATCCGGTTGAGGCAGCGCAGCAGCGTCGACTTGCCGCAGCCAGACGGGCCGATCAGCGCGGTGATCTCCCGCGGCTTGATGATCATGCTGATGTCATCTAGCGCCTTGTTGCCTCCATAACAAAAATCCAGCCCTTCAATGGCGATCACGCCGCTCTCCCGGTCGCTTGCCGCCTCGGCTTGCGCTGTTGTTAATTTCATCGCTGCGGTCACTGGCATTGGTTGTTAGGTGAGTCGGCCCGAGATGTAGGCCTCCGTCTGGGCCTCCCGCGGATTATTGAAGATCTCCTCGGTCCTACCATACTCAATCACCCGTCCAAGGTACATGAAAGCGGTGCGGTCCGAGCAGCGGGCCGCTTGCTCCATGTTGTGGGTGACGATGACGATGGTGAACTGGTCCCGCAGCTCGCGGATGAGTTCCTCGATCTTCAAGGTCGCCAGCGGATCCAACGCCGCGCACGGCTCGTCCATCAGCAGAATCTGCGGCCGGTTGGCAATCGCACGCGCAATGCACAGCCGCTGCTGCTGGCCGCCTGATAGCCCAAACGCGCTTTCATGCAGCCGGTCCTTCACCTCCTCCCACAGCGCCGCCGAGCGCAGGCTTTCCTCCACCACCTCGTCAAGCTGCTGCTTCTTGTTCCTCCCCGCCACCCGCAGGCTGAACACCACGTTCTCATAAATCGATTTCGCAAACGGATTGTACTTCTGAAACACCATCCCTACCCGCTTGCGCAGCGAAATCACCTCCACACGCGGATCATACAAACTCACCCCGTCAATGAAGATGTCTCCCTCGTGGCGCACCCCGTCTATCAGATCGTTCATCCGGTTCATGTTCCTCAGCAACGTCGACTTGCCGCATCCCGATGGACCTATCAACGCCGTCACCTGCCGGTCCGGAATCGCCATGCTCAAATCAAAAATCGCCTGGCTAGCCCCGTAAAAAAAGCTGAACCCCTCCAGCCGGATGAAGTCCGTCCGCACTCCCCCGATCTCCCCTGCTGTTTGACTCTCCGCGATCATTCTAAAATGCGTTTGTTGTTAGCCTTTTGCGGATCCGGTTGCGCACCAGGATCGCTGTTAGGTTCATCGCGATCACCAGCACTATCAGCAGCAGCGTCGTTGCAAACACCATCGGCCGCGCCGCCTCCGAATCGGGCGACTGAAACCCAAGGTCGTAAATGTGAAAGCCCAAGTGCATGAACTTCCGCTCAGGGTGGATGAAGGGCGCGATCGAATCAACCGCCAAGGTCGGCGCCAACTTCACAACTCCCACCAGCATCAGCGGCGCCACCTCGCCCGCGCCACGCGCCATGGCTAGGATCACCCCGGTGAGAATCCCCGGCACCGAGGCGGGCAGCACCACCCGCTGGATCATCTGCCACTTCGATGCCCCGCAGGCCAGCGCCGCCTCGCGCACTCCGCGCGGCACCGCCGCAAGCGCCTCCTCGGTGGCCACAATAACCACCGGCAGGGTGAGCAGCGCAAGTGTTAGGGAAGCCCAGAAAATCCCGCCCGTCCCGTAGGTCGGCGTCGGCAGTTGGTCATGGAAAAACCACAGGTCAATCCTCGCCCCAACAAAATACACGAAGAACGCCAGGCCGAAGACCCCAAAAACAATCGAAGGGACGCCAGCCAGGTTGTTCACCGCGATTCTAACAAAGCGGACCATCCACCCCTGGCGCGCATACTCGCGCAGATAGATCGCGGCGACGACGCCAAACGGGGTGACCATGAGGCTCATGACCAGGGTCATGAGGACGGTGCCAAAGATCGCGGGGAAGATCCCGCCCTCGGTGTTAGCCTCGCGCGGATCCTCGCTGACAAAGCTCCAAATCCGCCGGAACATCTCGCCGGTCTTGGCAAAGACTCCCATCTGGTTGGGATACGAGATGTGCACGAAATTGCTGACCGGCTGCTCTTGCTCGCGGCCTTGCACGCTGCGGTAGATGAACTTGGCTTCCAACTGCTGCTGGCGCAGGCCGCGCGCCTCCGCGGCAAGCCCGTCATAGTCACTCTGCAACACCGCCTGACGCGAGGCGGCGCTGGCCGCATCCAGACGGCCGGCGCGCTGGTCAATCCGAACCTTTTCCATCGCCCGGTTGACCCGCCCGATGCGGGCTTTCTCAATTTCCTCAATGGCGGCGCGCCGCGCCCCGGTCTCTTTGATCGTCGCCTCAAGCCGCTCATTGAAACCCGCAGCGCCCGCTTCCATGCGCAAGCCGCCAGCCTGGACCACGGCAACCGGAACCCCAATGGCATTTCCCCACTCCAGCCGCTCCGCCAAAAAAAATTCCGCCGGAGTTGTCCTTTCGCGGATAGAATCCTTCTTTAAAAACAGGAACGCATCTCCCTCCAGATCCTTGTTTCCCCGAAACACCTGTGCCTCGTTGGCACTCTCCCCAACAATAATCCCCGCCACCTGCCGGCCCTCGCCGTTCTCGCTGTAATCGATCAGCTCAATCTCCCGCGGCCAGAAGCGCTCGCTCCCCTTGACGGCGATCAGCCCTAAAAACCCAAGGGTCATCGCCACCCCCACCGCCAAGCCCGCGCTGCATAGCCACACCCACGGCTCGCCCGTCCGCCTTGGACGGCGCGCCTGAGCGCTCGATCCGTCTTTCTGCAATTGTTTGCTCTGGAAGTTAGCCATCGGTTGGTCACACAAGCTTGTATTTCTCCCTCAGGCGCTGGCGCAGCATCTCGGCCACCGTGTTGAGGACAAAGGTCATGGCGAAGAGCACGATGGCGCCTAGAAACAGCGTCCCGTAATGGGTCGAGCGCACCGGAGCCTCCGGCAGTTCCACGGCGATGTTGGCTGATAGGGTGCGCATCCCTGAAAAGGCGTTCCACTCCATCAGCGGCGTATTGCCCGTGGCCATCAACATGATCATGGTCTCACCCACCGCCCGCCCAAGGCCGATCATGAGCGCGGAGAAAATCCCTGCCGAGGCAATCGGCAACGCTATGGTTCGCACCACCTGCCAGCGCGTCGCCCCCAGCGCCGCGGCCGCCGCCGTGAGAGACTTCGGGACGTTGGAAATGGCATCCTCCGCGATGGTGAAAATCACCGGGATCACCGCAAAGCCCATCATAAAACCCACCACCAGCGAGTTGCGCTGGTCAAACCCGGTCCCCGTCACCTGCGGCCACCACAGCCGGAAGTCGCCGATCTTCTCGCCCGCCGGGGATTGGTAGATGAACGCCCAGCTCTCAAGGGCAGGCCCAAGCCACCACCCGAGCGCGGCACCAAGCCCAACAAGCGGTGCCGCCACCAGCCATTCATGCCCCTCAGTTAGCCTTGCCCGCACCGCCACCGGCAACTTTCCAAACACCCACCCGAGGAGCAGGCTCGAGACCGGAATCGCAAGCAGCGCAAGCAGCACGGAGGGCACGCGGTCCTGGATCAGCGGCGCGAGCCACAGGCCTGCTAGAAACCCGAGCACCACCGAGGGCAGCGAGGCCATCAACTCCATCATCGGCTTGACCACCCGCTTGACCCTTGCCGGCAGATAGCTTGCCGAGAACACCGCCGCACCTAACGCGATCGGAATGGAAAACATCATCGCATACAGCGTCCCTTTTAAAGAACCGAAGATCAGCGGCATCAGCGAGAGCTTCGGCTCAAATTCGTCCGACCCGCCCGTCGATTGCCATTCGTAACTGGGCGCCGAAGCCCCCTCATACCAGATCTTGCCAAAGTACGCGCGCCAGCCTGCCGCAGGGTGCTCGTCCTTGAGTGCTAGATACTGCAAGTCGCCGTTAGCCTTGGCAAAAACCATGTGGCCGTCCTTCCCATCAATGACCCCCGCCACCGGCGCGAAATCCAACGTCTTACTCCATCGCTCATCCTGCGTTGTGGAAAACCGCAGCGACACAAAATGGCTACTCCCAGTTAGAAAAAGCCGCTTGCGCTGGCTCGCCGCAAACAAACTCGGCGGCCCCTCAAGTGCCGCAAACCGCTTGATCTCTCCAAACATCCGTTCGCCCGTTCCATCGGGCCGGTACAGGCTGAACACCCGCTGGTCCCCGTCTTCACCCGTCACCAGCGCCGACACGCCACCTAGCAGATAGTCCACCGCGGCCACCTGCCTGCCTCCCAGCGGCTGGAACTCCTGGCGAAACTCAACCCCCGCGGCTGAAACATAGAAGTAGTGCACCCACCCTTGGTCGGTAACCACCAAAACGATGTCGCCGGTCCCTGACGCATCCACTTCCTTGACCCGGCCTCGGACATGCTCGCTCACATCCGCCCGCTGTTCAGGCACCACCTCCCCCTTGCCCATCAGACTGCGCTTCTGCGCAAGGCGCATGATCTCCACTCGCTCGCCGCCGCCGGCGGCCGCCGCCACGCTAACAATTGTTTTGTTTGAACCGCCGTCGCCATAGTCGACCAGCCTGATGGCGCCCGGAGTGTCGGCCGGATAGATGGCTTCCTCGATGATCTTGCTGCGGATGACGCGTGCGCCGCTGGCGAAGTCGGCGGTGAACTCAACCCTGGCGGAGCCGACCTCGCCGGCGGCAGTGCCAAAGACCAAGCGCGTGTGGTCACGATCAAAGCCGATGGCGCTGACCTCCTTGCCTTGCATTCCAGCCACCGGATGGGTCTCAAGCTCGCCGCTGGAGCGCCGCACAAAAGTGAAGCCGCTCTGAGGATGGAAGACGAAAGGCAACTCACCCCACTCGTCAATTCCTAACACCCGGGGATCGGCCACTCCGGTGGCCAGCGTTTCCTGGTCCTGCACCGCGGCCTTGCGGAACAGCGGAACAACCTCAACGAAGATGAATACAAAGATCCCCAGCACCGCGACAATGACCGCCACTCCGCCAAAGCGTATGGCAACGGTCATGAACCGGTCCAGCAGCAGCGTCCCGCGCGACACCCGGAAGCGCTCGGGCAGGACGCCTGGCTTGTCGTTGTTGGAGTTCACCACGGTGTTGGGAGTGGGCACTTTGCGGAGGTCTGTGCTGGGGTCCTAACAAGCGAGCTTAGTTCAGCGCCTTGATGGCCTCCGCGGCCACCTCGCCGGGCAGCGGATAATAGCCATCCTTCTCGACGATCAACTGCCCGCCCTTGGAGAGGACGAACGTGAGGAACTCGATGGTTAGCTTGTCAAGCGGCTGGCCCGGCTTCTTGTTGACGTAGACGTAGAGGAAGCGCGCGAGCGGGTATTCACCGGCCAGGCAATTCTGATAGCTTGGCTCGGAATACTTGCCTGCCTCGGTGCCGAGCGGTACCACGCGCACTCCGGCGGTCTTGTAACCGATCCCCGAATAGCCCAGGGCATAGAGGTCGGAAGCGGCGCCCTGAACGACTGCGGAGGAGCCGGGCTGCTCCTTGACCGAGGCGCGGAAGTCCCCCTTGCCGAGGGCCTCATCCTTGAAGAAGCCGTAGGTGCCTGAGGCCGAGTTGCGCCCGTACAGGGAGATGGCCCGGCCCTTCCAAGCCTCAAGCCCAAGCTGCCCCCACTCGGTGACCTCGGCCCCGCCGAGCTTGCGCGTCGAGGAAAAAATCCCGTCCACCTGTTTCATTGTTAGCCCCGCCACCGGGTTGTCCTTGTGTGCGAAAAGTGCCAACGCATCGATGGCAAGCTTCACCTCGGTGGGCTTGTAACCGAACTTCTTCTCAAACGCGTCAATCTCCTCGCCCTTCATCGGCCGACTCATCGGGCCGAGCTGCGCGGTGCCTTCGATCAAGGCCGGCGGCGCGGTTGACGACCCCTTGCCTTCGATCTGGATATTCACATTCGGATAGACTGCTTTGAACCCCTCGGCCCAAAGGGTCATCAGGTTGTTAAGTGTGTCCGAGCCAATCGAGTTGAGGTTCCCGGTCACGCCGCTGGTCGCCTCGTAGACGGGCAATTTCGGGTCAATCTCGGACTGCGCAATCGCGCTTAGCGGCAGTGCGGCGAGGACTGAGGCAAGATATGCTTTCATGATGAGTTTTTCGTCACCTCCAACACTTTGCCAACAGGGCACCGCACTCGGAGATGCCGATGAGATAGACGTTGCATTCCCGTCATGCAAAAAATCCGTTGTGACGCATCCGTCACTTTCCGCGCTGCCTGCGCGCCAACCCGCCGGCGCTAGCGCGGCAGGCGGATGGTGAAGCGGGTTTCGCTCCCTGGAACCGAGGTCACTGAGATCTCGCCGCCATGCGCCGTGACTGCCCGCTGCACAATTGAAAGCCCAAGACCAGTCCCCTTGACCTGGTCCTGGTTGTGGTGCTTCTGAACCCGGTAGAAGCGCTTGAAAACGAACGGCAGATCCTCACCCGGAATGCCCACTCCATTGTCTGCCACACTCACTTCAAGACCATCCGGGTCACTTGCACACCGAATCTCCAGTTCCAGCCCCTCATGGACGTTCTGTTTAAGTGCGTTCTCCACCAGATTGAAGAGCACCTGGGTCCAATAAAACCGGTCCCCTGCCACCACCACCCCTGGATCCGCGAAGTGCACGCTGATGACGGCCTGTTGCCGCCTAATCATCGACTCTAACCGCTCAAGCACGTCCTTGACGCAGGACAGCAGCCGAAACGGCTCGATCTTCAGCGCGCCTGCTTCGCCGGACTCCAGCCGCGAAATGACTAACATGTCCTCGACAATCCGCGAAATCCGCTCGGCGTGCTTGCGCATCACGGTCAGGAAGCGCCGCGAGATCACCGGATCCTCCAAGAGATCGTCGTCGATGAGGTTCTCCAGATAACCGCTGATAATCGCCAGGGGCGTGCGTAACTCGTGCGACGCATTGGCAACAAAATCCTTGCGCACTTGTTCCGCGTGGTGCTCGGCGGTTACGTCGCGGATGATCACCCGCGTGTAGGGCGCTTCATCCATACCGTGGGAAAGCGGCGCCGCGTCAATCAGCCAGGCGTTGACGCCGCGCTGCGCATGATCTCCTAACAGCGCCGCATGCTGCGGCAGAACCACCTCTTGGATGGTTGGCTCACCGCTTTCCAAAGACTCCAACAAGCTTGCCGCAAGCTGTTCATCCAGAAATGCCTCCACCACCGGCCGCCCAACCAGCTCGCGGCCGTTGAAAAACTCCCGCGCGCGCGCATTGGCAAAGCGGATCTGGCTGGTGGCATCCACTAGCAGAAATGCGTCGCCCAGCGCATCAAGCAGCACATCACGCTCGGCATGAGCCGCGGCGATGCGTGCCGCGGCAGACTCCTTTAGCTCCTTGGTTTCCTCGCTGTGCTTGCGCTCCAACCGCTGGTTAGCCGCGACAAGCAGCACCGCGGCCACTCCGAGCACGGCGGCGGTTAGGGTTAGAAGGATCAGAGCAGTCATTCGGGCAGGGACACCTGATAGCCGATGCCGCGCACAGTTTCAACCAGCGCCGCGTGCTCTCCAAGCTTCTGGCGCAGCCGCTTCATGTGGGTGTCGAGCGTGCGTGAGTGGACCTCGTCGCTGTAGCCCCACACGCTGCGCAGCAGATCGTTGCGGTCCTGCACCTTGCCGGTGCGCTCGGCCAGAAAAAGCAGCAGCTTGAACTCCGTCGAGGTGAGCTCAACGGCCTCCCCGAGCAGGTAGAAACTAACCGAATTTTTGTCGAAGCGCATGGGGCCGCAGACGAACTCCGCGTGGCCGGGCGGAGCGTCGACGCGTTTGAGGACCGCGCCGATGCGCAGCATGAGCTCCTTCGGGCTGAATGGCTTGGTGATGTAGTCATCGGCCCCGGCCTCAAGCCCCTCGATCTTGTCCTGGGTCTGCGCCTTGGCGGTTAGCATGATGACAGGAATGCTGCGCGTACGCGGATCGCGGCGCAGATCCTTGAAAACCGCGTAGCCATCCTTGCCCGGGAGCATCAGGTCGAGAACGATTAGGTCGGGGCGCTCGCGCTTGGCCAACTCCACCCCCGCAATCCCGTCGTGGGCCATCAGAACCTCGTAGCCCGCGCGCTCAATGTTGAATCCAATGAGGTTGGCGATGTCGCGCTCGTCTTCAACAATCAGGATCTTCTGCATAAGTTGAACCCATCCATACTCCAGACGCGGCCACCGGGGAGGCGCTAAATGTGACGAAATCGCTACTTTGGCCGCTTTGCGCCGCTTCAGATCCGCTAGAGGCTGAGTATTTCTCGAACTTTCAAATTCCCAAGCCCCTCGGGTCTGGCCACGTTGCGGGCATGTCGAGCAGCACCGGAACCTTGTTTCGCATTTCCACATGGGGTGAATCCCACGGCGGCGGCGTTGGCGTGGTCATTGATGGCTGCCCGCCGGGACTCCCGCTCACGGCCGAGGACATCCAAATCGACCTTGACCGCCGCCGCCCCGGACAAAGCGAAATCGTCACCCCACGCAACGAAGAAGACCGCTGCGAAATCCTCTCAGGCGTTTCCGAGGATGGCCTGACACTCGGGACGCCCATCGCCGTGCTGGTCCGCAACAAGGACGCCCGCTCGTCAGCCTACGAGGAAATGGCCGTCAAATACCGCCCGTCCCACGCCGACTACACCTATGACGCCAAATACGGTCTGCGCGCCTGGCAGGGCGGTGGCCGCGCCTCGGCACGCGAGACCATCGGCCGGGTCGCCGCCGCGGCCGTCGCGCGCAAGGTGCTCGCCGCCCTCTGCCCCGGCATCGAGGTGTTAGCTTGGGTTAGATCCATCCAACATCTCAAAGCCGATGTCGACCCCCTGGCGGTCACAGCGGCAACCATCGAGTCCAACATCGTGCGCACCGGCGACCCCGCCATGGTCGCGCCCATGGTTGAGCTCATCAAGCAGGTCCGCTCCGAGGGCAATTCAATTGGCGGCGTCGTTGAATGCGTCGTGCGCAACTGCCCGCCCGGACTTGGCGAGCCGGTCTTTGACAAGCTGGAGGCCGACTTGGCCAAGGCCATGCTGAGCTTGCCGGCCACCAAGGGATTTGAGATCGGCTCCGGCTTTGCCGGCACCCTGCTCACCGGCCGCGAGCACAATGACCCCTTCCACATGGAAGGCTCCCGCGTCCGCACCACCACTAACCGATCCGGCGGCGTCCAGGGCGGCATCTCTAACGGCGAACCGATCCTCTTCCGCGTCGCCTTCAAGCCGACGGCCACCATCATGACCGCCCAGGCCACCATTAGCTCAGACCACGAGGAAACCGAACTCAAAGGCCGCGGCCGCCACGACGCCTGCGTGCTGCCGCGCGCCGTGCCCATCGTGGAGGCGATGACCTTGTTAGTCCTGTGCGACCACGCCCTGCGCCAGCGCGCCCAGTGCGGTGCCTTCGCCCCCGCAGCCTCGCTTCCAGCCTGAGGTTTGATGCCTGCGTCCTTTGCTGCCGCGATGAGCTTCCCCGAGATGAGCCTGGGGGCCCTGGCTGTGTTGGTCCTGCTTGCCTGCGCGCTGTTTGCCTTTGTCTGGGGAATGCTGAGGCTTTTGATCGGCGTCGCCGTCGTGGTTGTTAGCATTACCGCCGGCGTTCTCACTTGGAACCGGGCCCCAGCACTGACCGCGGAGTACCTCGAACGCACCCCCGACTGGCTGCCCGGTGCCCTTGCCCTTGCCGCCGGCCTGCTGACGCTCTTAGTCCTGCGCCGCCTGCTGCGCTTCATGCGCAAGCCCTTTGGCGAACCGCAGGGAACCTCCCGCAGCGTGCTGTTCAGCCTGCTGCCGGCCATCCTCCTCATTGCCCTGATCTTCACCGCCGTGCGCCACTTCGGCGCCGGCAGCGAGGTGCGCTACTTCCGCGACGCAGTCGCCAGCGGCAAGGACGCCGCTCCGAGCGTCCCCTTCATTGTTAGCCTCAAGGAGGCCGCCGAGAAGTTCCTGCCGCAACCCGTGTTAGCCTCCACCGAACTCTACAACGATCGCGCCCGCGTCAACCTCGCCAAGCTCGCCACGGTCATGCAGGATCCCGCCGCCGTCGCCGCCCTGCAGTTCCGCGCCGAGGCGCGACCATTGGTCACCGGCGAGAACGCCGCCTCCCTGCGCGATCCGCGCATTGCACGCCTCGTCGCCGAACGCCGCTTCGCCGACCTCCTGCGCGACCCGGTCCTCGTCTCGTTGTTGGAAAACCAGGAATTCCGCAAAAGCATCGAATCCCTCGATCTCGAGACCATCCTGGCTGTCCGCCACTGAGGATCTCGCTTTCCAAACCCGGGCCGCTGCGTGTAATGGCGGGGCCGCTCCGAAACCCTTCCCCACTCATGCCCCGCAAGGATTACATCGTCACCATCGGCCTCGAGGTCCACTGCCAGATCAAAACAGAGAGCAAAATGTTCTGCTCCTGCCGCACCGGCTTCGGCGCCGAGCCTAACAGCAACGTCTGCCCCGTCTGCCTTGGCCTGCCCGGCGCCTTGCCCGTGCTCAACCAGAAGGCCATCGAAATGACGCTCCTTAGCGGCCTGATGCTTGGCTGCAGCACGCCGGAATTCTCCAAGTGGGACCGGAAGAACTATTTCTATCCGGACATGCCGAAGAACTTCCAGCTCTCACAGTATGACCTGCCGCTGTGCATCGGCGGCGGCGTGCCGCTGGATGATTTCTCCTATCCAAATGACGTGCGCGCCTCGATTCCCAACCCCGGCAAGGTCGTCAAGCTTACCCGCATCCACCTTGAGGAGGATGTCGCCAAGTCGACCCACCTGGCCAACGCCACGCTCATCGATTTTAACCGCGCGGGCACGCCGCTGATGGAAATTGTTAGCGATCCGGACATCGACACCCCGGAGGAAGCCTACGCCTACCTCAAGTCGCTCCAACAAATCCTCATTTACGGCGGGATCTCCGACGCGGATATGGAAAAGGGCCAGCTGCGCTGCGACGTCAACGTCTCGGTCCGCCCGCACGGCACCACCGAGCTCGGCGCCAAAATCGAGCTCAAGAACCTCAACTCGATCTCCGCGGTGCGCCGCTCGCTGCATTTCGAGATCGACCGCCAAAGCGCTGAGCTTGACCGCGGCGTCGCCCAGATCCAGTCGACGCGCCGCTGGGATGATGACGCCGGCGAGACCCAGCTGATGCGCACCAAGGAAGACGCCCACGATTATCGCTACTTCCCCGAACCCGACCTGCTGCCGATCCGCACCGCGGGCTTCCTCGATCTTGTTAGACCGCTGGTTCCCGAGCTTCCCCAATCCAAAGCGGCCCGCTTCGAGCGGGATTTCCAGATCACCGCCTACGACGCCTCGGTCTTGGCCTCCGAGCGCGCCCTCGCGGATTACTTCGAGGCCACCCGCGCCGGGGCCGCCGCCGCGCCCAAGAAGGTGGCCAACTTCATCCTCAACCACCTGCTCGCCGTGCTTAACGAGCAGAACCTAACCATCGACGCCTGCCCGGTAGCCCCGGCCGCCCTGCGCGAACTCTTGGACCTGGTGGATTCAGGCCAACTGTCTAACAACCAAGCCAAGGATGTTTTCTCCGCGATGTGGGAGAATCCGTCAGAGACCCCTGCCGCGACTGCCAAAAAGCTGGGTTTTGAGCCGGCCGACACCGCTACAATCGATGCGATCATTACTGAAGTCATTGCCGCCAACCCGGCAAAGGTGGCGGAAATTCAGGCCGGCAACGAAAAGCTGGTCAACTGGCTAACCGGGCAGGTTATGAAGTCCTCGGGCGGGAAGGCCAACCCGAAGCTCGTGACCGACGCAATCCTCCTCATCCTCAAGTAGCGGACGAACCGCAGCATGGCGAAATGGGGCGTGGACACGACGCGCCGGGCTCGTTAGGGGTTTTACCGCGTCGGACTCACCTTTCACACCCGGGACGGCGCATCCACTCCGATGCAACGTCCCATCCTTCTTCTCCTTCTCGCCTTAGCCGTGCCCGTTGGCGCCCAAGTGCTGGATACCGAGGCTCTGCAACTCGCCCACGGCCGCACCCTCGCCAGCGGCAAGGAAATGCGCGTCTGGCATTTCCAGCCACTTCCCGAGCCGATGCAGGACTGGCCCACCGAGGTCAAGGGTGCCTTCCTTGAGGTGCGCTGCGAGGATCTTGAGTTCAGCGAGGCCGCCCTGATCATCGTGCGCGACGACTTCCGCATCCGCAGCTATCCCGCCAAGCTGTTAGTCGCGGAGGACTGCAAGCTCGCCGACGAGATGGAGGCCAAGCGCCGCGCGGCCATGGCGGCAGCTGCGGCCAAAAATCCCTACAAGGCTAACTACACACCCTATCACCCAGACAAGGACAAGGCGGTCGCCAACTTCAGCGAGAGCGAGCACTTCACGTTCTACCATGGCAACGAGCGCGACGAGGTGGCCATGAAGGGTTTTGCCGACCCGAACTTCATCGAGCGCCAGAAAAGTTGGTTCGAGAAAACCTGGACCCAGCTCGGCGAACTCAAGGCACCGCTGCCGATGGCCAACGACCCGGATCCCAAGAAAATCAACATTTACATCACCGGCACCGGCCTGCCTCACCACAAGGAGGGTTTTGCCTACGGCGGCGAAAGCGTGATGATCCACCCCGCCGCGCTTGGTGCGGGCAGCAGCGTGGTCATCCACGAGTTCACCCACTCACTGCAGTTCTACGCCGGCGGCTACCGGGATTCCCCGTATGTTGGCTGGTTCTGGGAGTGCCATGCTAACTGGAGCTCGCACCAGTACATGCCCGCCTACGCGCCGGTGCTCTCCCACTACGTCAACCGCGCCCATTACGAGCTGAGCTCAACGCGCCACAACTATGGATCCTGGCCGTTCCTGCAGGTTCTAGCAGAACATCCGAAGTTCGGCTCCGGCTTCCCGTATGAGATCTGGTCCGAATCGCTGCGCGACGAAAAAGGCGCGGCCACCGAGGACCCGTTTCAAACCATCATGCGCGTGGGAGCCAAACGCGGAATCTGGAAGAATGGCATCAGCGGGTTTGGCGACCTTGTTGGCGAGCTTGCCGCCCGCATGGTCGCTTGGGACTTTCAGAACGAGTTCGTCTATCAGCGCGACATGCGCAACGCAGTCCGCCACTCCCAGGGCACCCCAAGCACCCGCACGGTGCTCGAACCGGTGGCCGACCGCGCCGGCTGGTACAAGCCGATTTTCTCCCACGCGCCCCGCCAGTACGGAATCAACATCATTGAGCTGGAACCCACGGCGGGCAAGGTCGAGGTCGACTTCAGCGGCGTCACGGATGAAACCGAGGGCTCAGACTGGCGCCTCACCCTGGTGGCCTATCAACCTAACGCCGTCCCGCGCTACAGCGCCACGGTGCGCAGCGGAAAATTCAGCATGGATGTGCGCCCGGGTGAGAAGATCGCCCTGGCCATTGCCGCGACCCCAACAAAATACACGCCCCAGGAGTTCCGGCCCGGCTATAACAAGAAGCCGCGTTTCCCGTATGAGGTGTCCTTCACCGGAGCCAAACCGGCGACTGCTCCGCCGGCCGCGCCCCAACAGCTAGGCGGCGGCGCCCCCCACCCTAACGGTGGTGGCTTTGTCTCCGCGGGCGCCAAGGTGGCGGCCACCGCCTATGTCGGCCCCAATGCCGCGGTGATGGATGTTGCCGAGGTCACCGGCGAGGCCCGCATCGAGGACCACGCGGTCTTGCGTCAGCACGCCAAGGTTTCCGACAAAGCCATTGTTAGTGGCTACGCCCGCCTCACGGAGAATGCCCAGCTTAGTGGTCGCGCGCGGGTGGGCGGCTTTGCCCGCCTCGGCGGCCATGTGTCGGTGGGCGAAAACGCACGGGTGTTGGAATACGCCACGGTCGAGGGCCGCGGAAACATCCGCGGCAACGCGCTCATCAAGGGCTTTGGCGAGGTGATGATGCAGGAATCCACCGTCGTTTCCGGCGGCGCGATCTTTGGCGAAGACCTTGAGGTGCACTTCGCAGGCCTCGACCGTCCGGATGTCGATGCCGGCATGTTCTACGGCTACCTCAACGCCGACTTCATCAAGAAGGACGCCGGCAATAACAACTGGCTCTATCCGCACTGGACCTTCAACCAGCCGCGCGGCCAAGTTGTCATCGACTCCAACGCCGACTGCAACGGCGTGATCCGTGGCAACGCCAAGTACGCCTCGGAGGGCAGCCGCAGCTTCATCGCCTTTGACGGTAGCTCACACGTCCTCATCGAGGGCCACGTGGCCGAAACCCGCGACGCGACCTTCGACCTGCATCTCTGGTGGGATGGCGGCGAGGACGGCCAGCGCATTTTCGAACTCGGTGACGAAACCTCCAGCGTGCTGCTTGGCCTCACCAAGGGCGGACGCCCCGCCTTCTTCATCCGCCGTGACAACCAGTCATCCATCCTTCAAGCCACCGCGCCGATTCCCACCAAGAAGTGGGTGCGCCTAACCGTGTCCCTCAAGGACAAGCTTGCCCGCATCTATATCGATGGGCTTGCTGTCGGTGAAAATGCGGATTTCGCCTTGGCACCCGAGGATGTCCGCGCCGCTTCGGGACGCATCGGCGCGGGGGGGTCCGGCAAGGGCTTCCGTGGCCGGATTGATGACTTCACAATCTTCCGCCACGGCTTTGCCAGCGTCGCGGAGCTTCCCGTCCTCTGGCTTGAACCGATCAGCATGAAGGCCACCAGCGGCCGCTGGAGCGAGAGCGACGGCCTGTTCCGCCGCGAGGACGGCCCTAACGGTTTGGCCATGGTTAGTGTTCCCGGCGACTTCGCCGACTACGATCTAACCTTCAAGGTGCGCAAGCTCAGTGGCAACGAAGGCTGCATTGTGCGTCTTCGCACCGATGCGGCCGAGCGCCGCTTTGCCCAGTTCAGGATCGGCTGGAAGCCTGGAACGTCCATGACTAACAACGACATGGAGACTTGGGCCGGCCCCAGCAACGAGGGGCTTGCCGACAACCAGTGGCAGGAGGTGGCCGTCGAGCTGCGCGGCACCAACGCGGTGATCAAGATCGACGGTCGCGAGGCGCTCAAAACCGAGCGGATCACCGACTGGAAGAGCGGCGGATTCTCCCTCGGTGCGCAAGACGCCAAGGTGGAAATCAAGGACATCCTGGTCAGCTCGCCGGACGGCAAGAAGCTCTGGAGCCCGCGCTGATGCAAGCGGCGGAGCAACCTGACATCATCCCGCAGCCGCCAAGGCGGCACCCAGCTTCTGGCGCAAGATGGCGAAACTAAAGTGGCGTTCTGCCAGGCGATAGTTTTTCTCCGTCATCGCCGCCCGGGCGGATGGATCACCTAGCAGATGGCGAACCGCCTCAACAGCGCCAGGAGTGACCGCGCCGTCAATTTCGACCACCTCGAAACCCAGCGGGGCGATGTCCTTGATGAAAACCGGATAGCGGTTCACCAGCAGCGGCTTGCAAAAATAGAACGTCTCCAGCAACGCGTTGCCAAACCCTTCGTAGAGGCTCGGATAGGTAACAAAATTCGCATGTGGATAGACGTCCCAAAGGTGGAATACCTTGCGCCCATGGGCGTCGGTTCCCCGCTGGTCCGATACCCGTTCGGCAATGATCCGCAGATCCACCCGCTGCGCGGCAGCCAACTCTAGCAGCCAATCACGGTACTCGTAGCCCTCGTCGCCCGCGCCATGGGAAATGACCAACTTGCAGCGCGGATCATCCAGGCGCCGGACCACTTCAATGGCATGCTCAATGCCTTTGCGCGGAACAATCCTTGTCGGTTGCAAAATGAGAATATCATCGCGGCTAAATCCCAATTCCTCGCGGAAGTCACTTCCCCAGTCATCCCCCGCCGGATCCAGCGCCGTGGCAAAATCAAACACGTTGGGCACCACCAGGGATTCCACGCCACAGCGCCGCCGAAGCTCATGCTGCGCGCTTGTGTTGATCACCGCATGGACCAGGTTGGGCAGCACCGGCGGGAACGCTTCTGCCAGATAATCACCAACATTGTTGGAATCAAATCGCTCCCGCTCCCAGGCAAAGTCGTGGTGGTGGGCGAGCGCCGGCAGCTTCCTGGCGGCAAGGAAGCGCGCGATGGCGAGCCCCAGCGGCACGTGGACCGGGATGGCCAGCGCGTTTTCAGCGACTAACACGTCCACGTCAAACCGCCCAACAAACTCGCCGAGCGCCTGCTGCAGACGGCCGGCCAGCGCCTCGATCCGGGCGGTTAGTTCCTCAAGGCGCGGCCCCGGCTGCCAGATTTGGTGATGGATCGAAGCGTTGAGCGGATCCGCGAAGTGCGCTTCCGGGACGACCATGGACACCTCGGCAGGGCGGTCGCTCAGGCCGCTGAACCAGAAAATCCGGTGCCCCTCGGCCTGCCACACCTCCGCCCACTTGAGCGCCTCGAGGGAAACGCCGTCAATGCCGGCGAAGCGGGTGGATACCATTCCTATGTTCATGCCTAACGTCCAATGCCAACAAGCTGCACGCTAACGCAGGCACAGCGCATTCCAACTGCGCAGAAATCTTTCCTTTCGAACCCTCCGCCAGCTCCCTACGCTTACGCCCCCGGCTCCCCTCCATGAATTTCGACTGGATCCATACCAACACCTTTCACCACTCCGCCTTTGCTGATCTGCAGGCGCTCGTGGCGGCCAAGGAACTCGCCGGGCTGAGCATTTCCCTGTGTATCCCCACCCTCAATGAGGAGCTCACCATCGGCAGGGAAATTTCCGTCTTCAAGCGTGAGCTCATCGACCGCTGCCGCCTCGTGGATGAAATCGTCGTCATCGACTCCGGCTCAACGGACCGCACCGCGGCAATCGCCCGCAAGGCCGGCGCTGATGTCCACTTCTCCGGCGCCATCCTGCCAAACCACGGCTACAGGCTCGGCAAGGGCGAAAACCTGTGGAAGGCGGTCTATCAACTCAAGGGTGACATTATCTGTTATGTCGACGCCGACATCTCCAACATCCATCCCCGGTTTGTCTACGGCCTGGTCGCCCCGCTGATCTACCACCCGCAGCTCCAATACGTGAAGGCTTGCTACGAGCGCCCGATGGCCTCGGCCACGGGCGTCCGCGGCACCGGCGGCGGGCGGGTCACCGAGATCCTTGTCCGCCCGCTGTTCTCGCTTTTCTATCCGGAGCTCACCCAGCTGCTCCAACCGCTTTCGGGCGAATACGCCGTTAGGCGCGGCGTCCTCGAATCCATCCCCTTTCCCATCGGCTACGGCGTGGAAACCTCCCACCTGCTCGATGTCTATCAGCTCCACGGCATGGCCGCCTTCGCCCAGACCGACCTCGACCAGCGCGTCCACCGCAACCAGTCCACCGGCGCGCTTGGCCTTATGTCCTTTGGCATCATGCAAAGCTTCCTCTCGCGTCTTCCCGCCCACGGCAAGCTCCAAGGGGTCGACGCCGTGTCCAACATCTACCGCGCCTGGCGGCTCAACGGCACCGGCCACAAGGAAATCGTCGAGGAATTCGCCGATGAGGAGCGCCCGCCGATGGCGAGCATTCCCGAATATCGCCAGCGCTTCCCGCCCGGCGCCTAACTGTCCTTCTTGCGCAGCAGGCTCTTGCCGGTCATCTGCGCGGGCTTCTTGACCTTGAGCAGAGCCAACAAGGTTGGCGCGATGTCGGCTAGAATCCCGTCGGCGACGTCATACTGCGCTGCATCCGCGGCGACGTAGTAGGCGTGAACCAGGTTGGTGGTGTGGGCGGTGTGGGGCGAGCCGTCCGGGTTGAGCATCCGCTCGCAGTTGCCGTGGTCGGCGGTGATGATGAGTTTGCCGCCCAGCACGAGAGTCGCTTTAGTCACCTGGCGCACGCACTCATCGATGGTTTGCACCGCCTTGATGGCAGCATCGATGAATCCCGTGTGCCCAACCATGTCCGGATTGGCAAAGTTGATGATCACCAGATCGTAGGCAGGCAGGGATTCTAACACCTTGCGGGTCACCTCGGCCGCGTTCATCTCCGGCTGCAGATCATAGGTGGCAACCTTGGGCGAGGGCACAATGCCGCGGTCCTCGTTAGGGAAGGGAGTTTCCGCGCCGCCATTGAAAAAATACGTCACGTGTGGGTACTTCTCAGTCTCGGCAATGCGCAGCTGCTTGAGCCCCGCCTCGGCAACCACCTCCCCGAGAACCTTGTCCAACCCGATAGACGGGAAGACCACCGGAACCTGATAGGTTTCGTCGTAGTCCGTAAGCGTGACGTAATGGACCCGTGGCCGCCTGCCCGTGGCAAACCCGACAAACCGTGGCTGGGTTAGAAAAGCTGCTGAAATCTGCCGCGCGCGGTCGGCGCGGAAGTTGAACCAGATGACCACGTCGCCATCGCGAACCCGCTGTTTGTTCGGCTCGCAGAAAACCATCGGCAGCAAGAACTCGTCGGTTTTGTTGTAGCCGTACATCTCGGCCACCGCCTCACTGGCGAGGACATCCTTCATCTCGCCCTTGCCCCAGACGATCGCATCCCAGGCAATCTTGGTGCGCTCCCAGCGCTTGTCGCGGTCCATCGCGTAGTAGCGCCCAACCACCGTGGCGATGCGCGCGTCGTACTTCGCCAACTCATCCTCCACCGAGCTCAGGTAGCCCGCACCGTTGGTTGGCGAGGTGTCGCGGCCGTCGGTGATGGCGTGGACCCAGATGTCTTTGACTCCCGCCTCGTGCGCGAGGCGGGTCAGGGCCACCAACTGGTTCTGGTGGCTGTGCACACCGCCGTCGGACACCAGGCCGATGAAGTGCAGCCGGCGGCCCTTGCGGCTGGCCTTGGCAAAGGCGGTGTTGAGCACCTCGTTGTGCTTCAGGTAGCCGTCCTCGATGGCCTTGTTAATGCGTGTTAGATCCTGATAGACAATCCGGCCCGCTCCGAGGTTGAGGTGGCCGACCTCGGAATTGCCCATCTGCCCGGATGGCAGTCCAACATCCATGCCCGAGGCGCTGATGAGCCCGCGCGGATAGGTTGCGGCGAGGTGGTCGTGGAACGGCAGGCGGGCGAGCTCAACGGCATTCCCATCCTTGCGCGCGGTTTTCTTCCCTCCGGGGTTCACACCCCAGCCGTCACGGATAATCAACACTACCGGTCTCTTCGCCATCGCGCGTGCAGCCATAGCCGCCCCCGCCGCAGGCGTGAAGAGGGAAATTCGCGACTTTGCGAATCAACGCCCCCTACTGTTAGTCCATCGACCCCTTGTGCAGCGCCTCGTTCCATGAGCCGATCCCCACCACCGGCAGGAGTGGCGCGCAGGCGACCTCCTCCCCCGGGGTTGCTAGAGCCTGATAGAGGTGCCAGACCGGCTTGCGCCCGAGCGGATCGGTCTGGTCATCGGAGAACCGCCGCAGCCCGATGCGCAGGCCAAACTCGTTGCGGTTGTCGGCCCAGTTGTGGTAGTGCCAGACCCTGAGGGTTTCCAGGGCTTGGACCTTTTTCCACGCCATGGCCATGCTGGCGGCCTGCGCGGAGAGTTCCTCCTCCGAATAGTCCACCGAGTTGAAGCCGTTCTTGGCCAGGTGCACCGGGCGCAGCTCGCCGCGGTAGCGCATGGCTGCTTGATGCATGTAGGCGTCAAGCACCTCGAGGTTGCGCGGGGTGATCTTCTTGCTCGCGATGCTGAAGGTGGCCTGCTTGTCCTGCCAAATCCGCGGGTTTGTTAGATCCTGCGGGTACGGGTGGAACGCCACGGCCCAAGGGAAGTCGCCTTCGGCGCGGCAGAATTTCGCCAGCAGCTCAAGCATTTGGCGCGATCCGTACCAGCGCGGATTGCCGGCCTCGGCCCAGTGGTGGGTGAGGGAAATGAAGGTGCGGGCATTCGGGTCGTACTGGCGCACGATGAGATCCATCATGCGCATTGAGCGCTGATAGAGGTCAAGGTAGACCACCGCCGGCAGGTTGCCGGCATTGGTCCACTCCGCGCCGGCATCCACGTCGTTGTGCATGATCCAGTGGTGGACGCGCCCGTGGAGGCCGTGCGGGCGCGCCCAGCGCTGCGCCATCATATTTAAGATAGAACCATAAAAATCGACGCTCTTCGTTGATATCAGGTTGGGCATGGCGTAGCGCCCTGAGGGTTCCGCCGCCGGGTGAGCCAGCACTCCCGGGTGGTTTCCAACAAGCAGGATGGCCGAGACCATGATGCCCTTCTGCTGGGCCTGTTGGAAGGTGGCGTCCAGTCCGGCGAGGGCCTTCTCCCTGACATGATAGGTTTGCCCCTGCCACACGGTGGGATTTGTTCCCGCCTCCTCGGTGAGGGAAACAAGGCTGTCCAAAACGATGTTCACGGTGATGGCCGCGATTCCAACGCCTGAAATATTGATCTCCTCCGCGCCAACATCGATGCAAGCCGGCACGGCGTCGAGGTAGGTGTTGAGGGCCGCCTCGGTGGCTCCCGCCGGGGCCGCCGGTTCTGCCTGCGCGCCTCCGCCCCACGCGAGCACCGCGGCAAGCCAGGCGAGGAGGCACGCGGTGGGAGCGGAGCTTCTAACATCCATGGGCCTCCCTTACCGCCCGCGGGGCCAATTAGTTTCACCACCCGGCCAAGAAGCGCACGGTTTCGCTTCCCCCGCGGGAGCAAAATCGCTCTATTCCGGCTGTGTCTTATCTGGAAATCCGAAACCTGCACACCCATTTCAAGCGCAACGCGGGGAGTCTCTTCCGGCCTAACATCAAGGTCACCCGGGCGGTGGATGGTGTGAGTCTGAGCGTGGAGAAGGGTGAGATTCTTGGTCTGGTGGGCGAGAGCGGCTGCGGCAAGTCGACGCTGTCGCGCACGCTCATGCAGTTGATCCCGGGGACCTCGGGCGAGGTGATTCTTGACGGGGAGAATCTCTCCACCCTTCCGCGCCACCTGGTGCGCAAGCGCCGCTTGGATTTCCAGATGATTTTCCAGGACCCGTATGCCTCGCTCAACCCGAGGATGACGGTTTTTTCCACCTTGGCGGAGGCGATTTGCCAGCGCCACCCGAATTCCCGCGGTGACGCGCTTTACACCCGCATTGCCGAACTGATGAAAACCGTTGGTCTCGACCCGCGGCTGATGCGCAAGTATCCGCACGAGTTCTCCGGCGGCCAGCGCCAGCGCATCGCCATTGCCCGCGCCCTTGCTCCGGAGCCGAAACTCATCATTGCCGATGAACCGGTGTCCGCCCTGGATGTCTCGATCCAGTCGCAGATCCTCAACCTGCTCAAGCACTTGCGGGCGGAGCTGGGACTCACCATGATCTTCATCTCCCACGACCTCTCCGTGGTGCGCTACCTTGCCGACCGCATCGCGGTCATGCACAAGGGCAAGATCGTCGAATACGGTGACGCGGAAACTGTCTTCGACCACCCGCAGGACGAGTACACCCGCACCCTGCTAGCCTCCATCCCGCGCATCCGCGCCTCTGCCTAACAACAACACCCAACCCGCAAAACCATGGACCCCGGCATCTACAAACTTCTCCACTTCATCGGCATCATCCTTCTCCTGCTAGGCCTGGGCGGTGCGCTCAATGCTAACCGCGAGAACGGCACCAGCAAACTCGTTGCCATCTTCCACGGGCTGGGCGCCTTTCTGGTCCTCCTCGGCGGCTTCGGCATGCAGGCAAAAATGAAGGCGATTTATCTGGGTGCCTACGGCAGCACTTGGCCAACGTGGCTCATTGCCAAAGTGGCGCTCTGGTTTTTCCTCGTCGCCTCCCTCGTGGTCCTCAAACGCCGTCTCCTCCCGCCGGCCGCAGCTTGGCTCCTCATCGCCATTCTCGCTTCCGCCGCGGCCTATCTTGGACTGGCCAACTCGCTCATCCAAAAGCTCTAGCACAGCTCGGAAAATTCAACCCCCGCGGCCGAAACCGCTGCGGGGAAATCCTCCGCTAGCAACCTCACCGGCCTAACGCAGCGACGCCGGCGTGAACGCGGTGTCGGTGTCCGCGGCGTAGTCGATGCCCTTGAGGCCAAAGCCAAACAAGCGCAGGAAGCTGGACTGATAGCCTTCGAAGTCCGCCAGCTCGGTTAGATTCGCGCTGTCCACCTGATCCCAGCGCTCGCCGACAAGCGCCTGCACGGCGGGGGCCATCTCCCAGTCATCGATGCGGATGCGTCCGGCCTCGTCAGGCTGTGGGTTGCCATTGTAGAGCCGGTTGCGGAACAAGCGGTCCATCTGTTCGATGCAGTCCTCGTGGGTGCCCTCGGCCTTCATTACCTTGTAGAGCAGGGAAATGTAGAGCGGCACGACGGGGATCGCCGAGCTCGCCTGGGTCACCAAGGCCTTGTTGACCGAAACCCATGCCTTGCCGTTGAGAGGGGCGAGCTTGCCATCCAACAACCGTTGGACCCGCTCCACATCCTCCTTGGCCCGGCCGATGGTGCCGTTCTTGTAGATTGGCCAAGTGACCTCGGGGCCAATGTAGGAGTAGGCGACGGTCTGGACCCCCGCGGCGAGAACACCGGCGGCCAGGAGCCCGTCGATCCACATTTCCCAGTCCTCGCCGCCCATGACGGCGGTGGTCTGTTGGATGTCATCGCCCTCGGCCGGCTCGATGGTCACGGAATTGACCTCGCCGGTGGTGGTGTTGAGATTCTTGTTGGTATAGACCTCTCCGATGGGCTTGAGGACCGACTTGAACACCTCGCCGGTGTTAGGATTGGTGCGGCGCGGCGAGGCGAGGCTGTAGACGACGCAGTCGACCTGGCCAAGGTCCGCCTTGATGGCCTGGATGACCTGGGCCTTGATTTCGTTAGAGTAGGCGTCGCCGTTAAAGGACTTTGCGTAGAGGCCGGCGGCGGCGGCCTGCTGTTCGAAGGCGGCGGTGTTATACCAACCGGCGGTGGCGGTCCGGTCAGCCTCGCCCGGGCGTTCGAAGAACACGCCGATGGTGGCAGCATTGGAGCCGAAAGCCGCGGCGATCCGCGAGGAAAGCCCGTAGCCGGTTGAGGAGCCGATCACCAGGACCTTCTTCGGACCATTTCCAATAAGACCGCGGCCGGTGACGACAGCAATTTGTTCGGCGACATGTTGGGCGCAGCCGTCAGGGTGGGCGGTGGTACAGATGAATCCGCGGATTTTGGGAGCAACGATCATAAAGCTTTGTTAGCCTTAGCAACCACGGGCCTGCTGGCAACTGTTATCCCTGCCCATCGCCGCGGAGTGGCAGCAAGACCCCGCCGGGGCGCGTGCCGCCATCCAAGCATGCTTCAGAATTGAGCCGGGCGAACAAAACTAGGACCGCCGGCGGTAAATCGTCCCTCGCCGGGTGGCAATTTCGCTAACCACTGCTAGATTCCGCGATGACCAACCACATTTACAAGAAAATCGAGATTGTCGGCACCTCGGAGATTTCCATTGATGACGCTATCCGCAACGGAGTGGCCCGGGCCAGCGAGTCGCTGCGCAAGCTGCGCTGGTTTGAGGTGGCCGAAACCCGCGGGGAGATTGTCGATGGCATGGTGGGCCACTGGCAGGTGACCCTCAAGATTGGCTTCACGCTTGAGTGAACCCGCGTCCGCGGCGGGTAGGCAAGCATCCACTTGCCTACCGGGTGAACTCGCGTAGTCTTTAACATGTCCAAGCGCATGTTTGTAGCCCTTGAACTGCCCGAGGTTTGCCGCGCAACGCTTGCCAATCTGGCCGTGCCGATCCGCGGTGTGCGCTGGCTGCCAGTTGACCAGCTCCACCTGACCCTGGCGTTTCTTGGCGAGGTGGACGCCACGGTGGAAAAATCCCTGCGCGAACGCCTTGCTGGCGTACAAGTCCCGCCGTTCTACCTTCCTATCAAGGGGGTTGGCACCTTTGGCGGGTCCCGCCCGTCGGTCATCTGGGCCGGCGTCGGCAGCGGCCACCCGCACCTCTACGCCCTGCACAAGCACTTGCATGATGCCTTGTTTGCCGCGGGCCTTGACCCGGAACTGCGCGCCTTTCATCCCCACGTCACCCTTGCGCGTGCCAAGGAGGTTTCCTCGGCCACCCTGCGTCCATTCCTGCGCGAGCATGACGCGGACGATTTCTGCCTCCTGCGCATCACCGGGTTTACTCTCTTCTCAAGCGATCTTGGCCCGCGCGGTGCGCGCCATACCCCGGAGATGCACTGCGAGTTCAACGCCACCGCGCGCACCTGAGGCTTTCCCTCTTCCCAAGCTGCGCCCCGGGGAGTAAATCCCATCCCATGCGGATACTCACCAGCCTTGCGTTGTTAGCTTCTGTTGGGGCCGCCGCGGCTGCTGAGTCGGCGCCAGCCAGCCATGCAGATCCCGCGCCCAAGCGCTACGAGTTGAGCGCCCGCGCCAGCAAGATCGACCCGCTCGCCAAGGAGTATCCGGCCATCGGCTTTGTCTTCGGCAGCGCGGAAAAACCCGAGGATCTCCAGCATGCCTGCGTCGACACCCGCGTCGCCTCCACCGGGAAGCTGGTTATCTGGCTGATGGGTCCTAACAAGGAATTGTTTGACCGGGTTTCCAGCTACGGCCAGCACGCCATCCAGGTTCACTATGCGCGTGGCTGGTTTGGCAAGCTCTACTCGGGTCCGCCGCCGAAGGATGATTTGTTCCTATCCAAGATCCGCCTGGAGGCAGCCACGGGCGAGGACTGCAGCGATCAAGTGGCCATTGCCAACCCCGACTGCATCATGCAGCGCGCCTATCAGTTTGTGAACTGGCTTGCGGCTGAGAACCCGCAGGGAAACTGGCAGCATTTTCTAACAAAGGATGGCACGGACCTGCTCTGGGAGAAAGTCACGCTTGCGGGCATCTCCCACGGCGCGACGACCGCGGCGCGCATGGCCAAGCAGGTGCGGGTTGACCGGGTGGTGATGTTCTCGGGGCCGCGCGACCAATTTGAAGTCTGGCAGGAGCTTCCCTCCGCGACCCCGCCCAATCGCTTCTTTGGCTTCACCCACGTGTTGGATGAAGGGTGGCAAAACGACCACTATTCGCGCTCATGGCTATTGATGAAGCTCAACGACTTCGGGCCAATTATCGACGTCGGCGAGGTCCCCTTTCCGTTTGCCGACTCGCGGCGACTCGTCACAAGTGGGGACGTCGGCGGGAATGCCGAGCGCGCGCACAACTCGGTCGCCCCCGGCGGTGCCGCCATCAAAGTCGGCGGCAAATTCATCCACGAGGACGTCTGGCGCTACCTCTTCACCCACCCGGTTGCAAGCACCGGCCATGCGGTGCCGGCTGAGGCCGACTGCCTGATCGACGAGCGGTCGAAATAACAGGCTTCGCCAACAAAAAGCCCCCGCAGGATAGATCCGCCGGGGGCTTGTCGATTGCTTTTGCCAAATGCAAGGCCTCTACTTCTTCGCCTCGCCGGTGCGCAGGTAGGCGATGAGGTCGCGCAGGGCATCGGCACCGAGCGACTCAAAGCCATCGGGCATCATCGAGTGGTCAGCCTTCTTGCGGCTTGCCACCTCGCCGGGCTTCAGATCAAGGGTGGCCCCGCCGGGCTGCTTGAGTTGGATCCGCGCTTGGTTTTCAGACCCAATGAGACCCGCATACTGGGTGCCGTCCTTCATGGTGATGTTCCATGTCCGATGCTCGTCATCAACCACCAAGGATGGGTCCACGATGTGGGTGAGCAGGTCGCTGACCGGATGCGACCCCATCCCGTCCAGACTTGGACCAAACGCCTGACCCCCGCCTTGGAACTGATGACACAGCATGCAGGCCGCGGCATAGGTCGCCTTGCCTTTGGCGGCATCCCCCGGCTTGTTCACCGCCGGCAGCAAATCCGCGATGATTTCGGCCTTCGATCCGCCGCTACTCCCCCCACTCAAGCGCGCAAACAGCGTCTTGGCACGCGCCGCAGTCGCGGGGTCCGGATGGGCTGTTAGGCGCGAGATGCCGCGCTGGTCTAGCAGGTTGGAGGCAAGCTTGCCCTTGTCCATGGCATCAAGCCACAAGGCGGACCATTCGGGGCGACCAACAATGACATCAAAGGCGATTGTGCGCTGGTCGTTGTCGAAGGTGGAGTAGTGGCTAACAAGAGCTTCACCAACCGAAGGATCACCGGTGGCGGCCAAGGCACTGATCAACTCCTTGCGGAACTCAGCGGGCTTGGCCTCGGGAAGCCAGCCGAGCATGCCACGCAAAACGGCTGGATTGGTCCCGCGCGAGGCAAGAAGTGAGCGCACGGCGGCCACCCGGCGTTCCAGTGGTGCGTTGACATCTTGGGCCAGCGGCGCCAGTTCGGCCGCCGTCTTGGCCATCTCCTCTTTGACCCCCTCCATGCCAGCAGCCAACGGCAGGGCCGCGGCTGCCAGATCGCGATCCGGCGAAGCTAACAGACCCTTGACGGCGGCCAACATCGCAGCGTCCGGATTGACTAACGGTTTCGTGCTGAGCTTTTCGACGATGATGGTTGCCAGTCCAGCATCCTTGGAGCCGGCCGCCGCTTGCAACAGGCGGGTGGTGTCGGCGCTCTGGTTGGCGCGGCCAACCAAGGTGGCCAGCGACTTGGCCACATTGCGCTGCGGTGCGGAACTCACCTTGTCCTGTGAGGCGAGCATCATTTCCAACAGCATGACCGGATTTGAGGATCCCGCCGCGGCGGCGGCAGCCTCGGCCCATGGGTTGTTCAAGGAGGCGAGGCTCGCGCCCAGCACCGCCACATTGGCCTCGCTCAGCGGCGAGGCACCAAGGGCGCGCAAAGCTGCTAGGCGGACCCTCTCGTCAGTGTCTGCGAGGGCGGCCTTGGCCTGCTCTGCTGTTAGGGCGCTGGCGCCGGCTTCGGCGATGAGCATGGCGTTCTTGCGCACGCTGACATCCTCGGAAGCCGCCGCCTTGGCGAAGGTTTGCGCGTTGAGCTTGTCGAGGCGCTGCAGCGCCCAGAGAGCCTGGATTCGAGCCGAAGCCATCGTTTCCGCCTCGGCCATGGCTTGAAGGGCTGGCAAGGCTGCGGTGCCCAAGGTTGCGCTTTTTTCCATAAGCAGACGCAGCGCGGTGGCACGGACGAAACGGTTTGAATTTTTGAATGCTTCAACCAGCGCGGGGCCATCCAACTTGGTCATGTCTGGGAAGGGCGTCTTGGGTGCGGCGTCATGTTGGATCCGATAGATGCGACCAAAGTAGTGGTCGCGGTCGGCGCGGATGGAACTGTTGGACTTGCTGTGCTTGGGTCCGCGGGTGTCGTTGTGGGTGACCACTGGAGTATAGAAATCCAGCACATACATTGCGCCGTCAGGGCCGAAGGTCACGGTGATGGGTGAGAACCAGTAATCCGTGGAGCGCAGCCACTCCTTGTTTTCCAACACCAGCTTGCCTTCAAGCGACGGGCCCTTTGGCACCATGCGCTCGTGGTGGATGATGTCGAGGATCGGCTCGGTCATGAAGATCGTGCCGTTGTATTCTTCCGGCCAAGCGCCCCCTTCATAGACGGGCACCGAGCAGGCGGCGCTGTAACGGCCAACCTGGTCAATCTGCATGATCGGAGCGCGCTTGGGCATGTCGGCCCGCGCCACGGTGCGACCGGGGTTGACCGAGTTCATGCTGCGCAGGTCAAAGCCCGGCGCCTTGGCAATCACCCACTCAGGCAAAACCACGTGCTGCACCGGCTGACCACTGGTCGCCTTGCCGTGGAAAATTTCCATGTCGCTGGTCACCTCGCAACCAAATGTGTTGCCGCCCTGCGAGGCAACCTGCTCAATGGCCGACCCGTCCGGACGGAAGCGGAAAACCCCGGGCGAAACCTTGCCCACATCCTTTTTCGTCTCCAGGTTGCGCGCGTTGGCCCCGCTGCCGGTGCTCGCGTAAATCCAACCGTCGGGGGCCAGGATGAAGTTGTTAGTCACAAAGTGGGTGTCGCCGGGAGTGAAGCCCCCGAACAACGGCTTTTCCACGTCGGCCTTCCCGTCGCCATTGGTGTCGGCAAGGTAGACAATGTTAGGCTGGGCCACCACGATGACGCCCTCCCCATAGACCTGGAAGGCGGTGATGAGCTCGAGGCCTTCATGGAAGACAACCTTGCTGTCCATTTGGCCATCGCCATTGGTGTCAACCAGGCGGCTAATCCGGTCGCGGGCCGGACGGTCGTAGTTGCCCGGTTCAAGCACGCCTGTTTCCTTCCACGGCTCGGCGACGAGCGGGCGGCGGCCGTTGGGATATTCGGGCGTTTCAGCCACCCACAGCTGGCCCTTGGCATCCCACTGGATGGCGATGGGCTTGTTGATCAGCGGCTCCTCGGCGACCACCGTGGCGGTGAACCCAGGCTGCATCTCAAACTGTTGGATTGCCTTGGCTGCCCGCGACGGCCCGCCGGCGGGATAGCGCAGGTCGACGATGTCGGCGGGGGTGAGAAGTTCGTCGATCTTCTCGCACTTGGCGGACCAAGCAAGCGAACGCAGAATGAAGGTGCGCACGCTGGCATGCGCCAGGGATGCATCCGCCCCCTGCAGCAGCACCGCAGCGCGGTGCTTGTCGCCCTCGAAGGTCCACATCTGCGGCTGAATATCATGAACCGAGGCACGATCGCCATCTTTGCCCGACTTCCCATCACGACCTTTGGGAGTGAAGGCGCTGCCTAACACGTTGATCTTTTCCGCGAGATCCAGGTCATAGACCGTCTCGTCGGTTAGATCAAACGGGGACGCCCCGGCGACAATCGGATTCGCGTCAGCGATGACGTAAAGCATCATCAGGCTGGTGAACTTGCCGCTCTTGGCGGGATCCCAGCCGCCGCCTAACAACCCGCGCCCCCATGCGGAGTCGCCAGCGGCAACTCCGCCATTCAGCGCGACGATGCCGCCGCCGCGGGCGGCGAAGGCACTGAGTGCCTTGGTGGCTTCCTCGGGGAGAGCCTTGAAGTTGCGCCCGTGGAGGAGGACCGCGTCGGCCTTCTCCAAAATTGCGGCGGTTGGGACTTCGACAATCCCGACCTGGGCGCCGGCCTTTTTGAGGATCTCGCCGTACTGGTTGCGGACGGCCTCCACCTCGCTAACGACAACGATGCGCAGAGGCGCAGCGCCCGCAAGCGCCGCAAGGGCGAGGGAGGTTAGAAGGGTAAAACGTTTGATCATGATTGATTTGAGTAGGCAAAAAAATTGCCGGAGCGCGCGACCCTAGCTGAGAATACAAACCGTTGGAATCATCTTTCGCTGGAAATGCGGATTGCCTCAGGCCTTGGCAGCCATCAGGGCAAGAAGCTTTTCCGCGCATGCGCGGGCAAAGGCCGGGCTGTTGATAGGCTCATCCAAGGTCTCCACGGGGATGTGGGAGTGAGTGCGCAGCGAGGCGAAGAGGGCCTCGTCAGCCACTGAGTCATGGAACGCGCCGCCGGGGGCTCCAAGCGCGCTGACACCCTGTTGGGGAATCATCACGGCTGCGGGTGCCTGGTAGGTGTTGATCTTCTCGGCGATGATCCGGCCAATTTCCTCGCACTCCTCGGCGGAAGTGCGCATCAGCGTGACCTGCGGATTGTGTTGATAGAACAAGCGTCCGGCAAACCGTGCCGGCACCGACTCACGGCTGCCAAAGTTAACCATGTCCACGCAACCCGGAGCGATCACTGCGGGCACGCGGGCGCGCGCCGCCGCGCCTAAGCGGTCGGGACCGGCCCCCAGCACCCCGCCGACAAACTCGTCGGCCCACTCGGTGGTGGTTAGGTCGAGCACGCCAGCGACCATGCCACTGTCGATGAGGGTTTCCATGGCGCGCCCGCCGGTGCCGGTGGCGGCGAAGACGAGCACCTCGAAGCCGGCTTCCTCAAGGATCCGTTGCGCCTCGGTGACACAAGCGGTGGTGTTGCCGAACATGCTCGCCACGATGAGCGGGCGGTCATCCGCTGCGGGGATTTCCGCCTCCACCATGCCGCAAATGGCACCCGCCGCGCGGCTGAAGATCAGCCGCGAGAGCCGGTTGAGGCCCGCCACGTCGGCAATGCTCGGCATCATGACAATGTCCTTGGTGCCGAGGTACGGCGCGGTGTTGCCCGCCGCCAAAGTTGAAACCATCAATTTGGGAAAGCCCAGCGGCAACGCGCGCATCGCCGCGGAAGCGATCGCCGTGCCGCCGCCGCCACCCAACGAAATCACCCCCTGGATGGTCCCCTGCTCGACCAGCCGGGCTAACAAGACAGGGGCGCCCTGCGACATCGCCGTGACGCACTCGCCACGGTCGCGCCGCGCCATCAGGGCTGCTAGATCCACCCCGTTCGCTGCGGCAACCTCCTCGCGCGGGATGTCCGGCTGCACGGCGGCGGGAGCGCCGCTGCCGACGTCTATCAGCAACGCTGCATGGCCTCGGGCACGGATCCGCTCAGCGACAAAGGCGTGCTCCTCCCCTTTGGTATCGAGAGTTCCGAGAACAGCAATGGTGGCCATGGAAATAGGCGGATTAACGCTTCAGGGTGATCGCCTTGAACTCGCGGGTCAGCTTGGTCAGCGAGTCTTCCACGCCCATACGCTCGAGACTTGAGGCTCCAACAAACCCGACGCAGTCCGTCGCGCTGATGACCCGGTCGGCGTCCTCGGGCGTGTTGATCGGGCCGCCGTGGCAGAGGTAGAGGATGTCGTCGCGCACGGACTTGCCCGCATCGATGATGTCCTGGGTGCGCTTGATGCTGTCCTCCCAGCTAACCACCGCATTGGTCACGCCGATAGAGCCGCCCACCGTGGTGCCGACGTGGGCAATGATGGCGTCCGCGCCACTCTCGGCCATGTGCTTGGCCTCCTCGGGCGAGCCGACGTAGACGATGCTGAACATGTCCATGCGCCGGGCCAGGTTGACCATGTCGTATTCTTTTTTGACGCTCATGCCGGTTTCCTCAAGCACGCCGCGGAAGTGGCCGTCGATGATCGTGTGGGTCGGGAAGTTGTTCACCCCGGAAAAGCCCATGTCCTTGACCTGGCCAAGCCAATGCCACATGCGCCGGCGCGGGTCGGTGGCATGCACGCCGCAGATCACGGGGACTTCCTCAACCACCGGAAGCACCTCATACTCACCGATTTCCATGGCCACCGCGTTGGCGTCGCCGTAGGCCATCATGCCCGCCGTGGACCCGTGGCCCATCATCCGGAAGCGGCCTGAATTGTAGATGATGATGAGGTCCGCGCCGCCCTTTTCGATGAACTTTGCGCTGATGCCCGTTCCCGCGCCTGCGGCAATGATTGCCTGGCCCTTGCCGAGCGTGTCGTGGAGACGCTCAAGAACTTCACTGCGGGTGTAGGGATTGCCTTTTCCGGTCCAAATGTTTGCCATAGGGGTCGGTTCTAGCGGATTGTTGGGACCCGTCGAGCTTTCGCCACCGCGGGTGCCCCACAAGAGCTTATCCAGATCCAACATCGTCTAGCAGCCAGCCCGCGCCCATGGCCAGGAAATCCACAGCCATTCCCGCCGACGTCCAGATCTGGGGCGAGGGCACGAGTTTCCTTGCCGTCTCGGCCACCCCCATCGCCGCGGATGATCCGCGCCAGTGGTTGCGGCGGGGGGCGGTTTGCCCGCAGTTAGAGCAGCACCACATCGCCCACGCGGGCCTGATGCAGGCACTCCCGCCCTTTGAGTTGGTGCGCCACCACCAGAGCGGCACGTTCATGTTAGCCTGCTATGCGGGCGAGGGAGTCATTCTGGCAGACGACGGCTGGAAGCACATCCGTGCCGGCCAAGCCTGCCTGCAGCCGCCCTTTGTGCGCAACGCGATGAAGTGCGTGGCGGGCAAGCCGTGGAAGTACGCATGGGTGCGCTACCACGAGTCGCCTGAGACCATCCCGATTATTTCCTCCATCTCCCCGGTCATCGGCGACTTCGACCCCGCCCCGCTCAAGGCCGCCATCTCAGGCCTCCACGCCGAAGCTGCCGCAGGCCAATCCCTCTCCGCACTCCACCACTGGAGCGAGCTGGTCCACCACTACGTCCTGCGCTTCGCCCAGCCACATCAAAGCGATCGACGCCTGTGGCGCGTCTGGCAGCGAGTCGAAGCCGAGCTTGCCCGTCCGTGGTCCCTGCCCGAGCTGGCAGCCATCGCCTCCATGAGTGAGGAACACCTGCGCCGCGTCTGCCGCAAGGAAATTGGGCGCACGCCGATGCAGCATCTAACATTCCTGCGGATCCAGCGCGCGCGTCAACTGCTGTCCATCTCCGAGGACAAGGTCGAGGTCATCGCCCGTGCGGTCGGATTTGAGAGCCTGTTCTCATTTTCCAACACATTCAAGAAGTGGACCGGCTGGCGCCCTTCACAGCATCGGCGGGGCAGCGCCGGCTAGCAGCAGGCCGCCCGGCGGGCGACTCAGCAGCGGCTCAGGAGAGCAAGCGGCTCTCCGGGTACCGGTTCTCGCCGGCCCCGGAAGCCGTGGCTGGCTAGATCTTGCCCAGCAGGACAAGCACCAAGAGGATGATGAGGAGCAAGCCGATGCCGCCGGCCGGGCGATAGCCCCAGTTGCGGCTGTGGCCCCAGGTGGGCAGTGCGCCGATGAGGAAAAGGACAAGCAGGATGAGTAGGATTGTGCCGATAGTCATGATGTTGTTTGGGTTGTTTAGGTTGTTGAGTTTTGATTGTCCGCCTGCCCCTTCCTAACCGCCCGTCGGGAACTCACCCGAAGCGGTTTGAAAGCAGCAAACCTATCCGAGCATAGTCCATCCCGGACAATCCGCATGAATTAATCACCATCAGGCGCAATTTGCCCGGTTGTCCTAACAGCGGGGGCGCAGCCCGGCGGGAGCGGGCGCTAACAGCCAAGCGGTTGCTGGAAAGTTAGGCGAGGTTGACAAAAGCGGCGTCCACTCCGAGACGCTCGACGGTGTCGCGGGAGCGCAGTTCCCAGACACAACTGGCAACCACTGAGTAGCCGCGGGCATGCAAGCCGCGGACGTGGCAGGCCATGAGGCACGACTGGTTGACCATGCAAGTATCCCAGGGGCGAGGGATCACCAGGGCGAGGATGGCCGGGAAGAGCCCGAAGCGGGCGAGGCGGGCTGCGGGGCGGAGGACTTTCACCCGGCGCAGCACCCCGCTGCGATGTGAGGCGTAGATGACCCTCTCTGGCTCCAGGTGCGCGTCAAGCTGCGCGCCTAGCAGGAGCAGGTCGGCATCCGCAAAAGAGCCTTTTAGATGGGCAACCAAACCCATGGGTGGATTGATGGCGGCAAGGCAATCGGCTAACAGGCTTGGCCGGCTGCGCCCATGCGAGCATTGGAACGGCCCAGAGGGTGCGCACCAGATGTCCAGCTCAAGGAAATCGCAGCCGTGGTGAAGAGCCACGGCGACCCCGGCTGGGGTGTTCTGCTTCCCGCGGGCCATGCTCCCGCGGTGGGCAATGATCTGCATCTGGATTATTTGAGTTTCTCGCGACAGGTTTCAGCGAGTGAGTTCCTTGAACTGGCGTTCTAACATCTCATCGGGATTTTCCGGTGCCGCTGCCCGAGGTGCGCTGGCAGCGGCGGGCAACGGCTTAAAACTATCAGTTGGGGCCTTGGCCGTTCCGCCCAAGGTGATGCTCACCCAGCGGAAGCCATCACGGCGGGTGGAGAAGGCGGCAATGATCTCTGGCGAGCTACCGAGGGCTGCAATTCGCTCCGGGATGCCGACTTCGAGCGATCCAGTGAGCTTGCCGGCCGCGTCAACGGCCATGTCTCCGGTGATGGCGATGAGGTTGCGCTGTTCAAGGCGCAGCGCGCTGAGGCGGGTTCCCGCGGCGTTGCGCGAGATGCGCCCTTGCGCGGACTGGAAAGCCGGACGGGCCAGGGCACTCTCGCCGAACTCGCGTTCTAACTGCGCAAGGATAGGCAGCGAAGTCATCGTGAAAACCTCCTGCGATGCCGCCTCGAAGCTTGCCGCCAGCTCCACTGAGGAGAAGTCGCCGGGATCGAAGGTGACCATTGCCACGCTATCCACCCGGCCATCGATGATTTGCGCCAGGTCCCTGCCCGCGACGCCAGAAAACGGGAATCCAACCACTTGGACATTCAAGGCCGCGGAGCTCGATGCCGGATTCAACTTGCCGGTGATATTCATCTCGCCTGTGCCGTCGGCACTGTCACGGCCATGCAGGCTAACGTCCAACTCGTCGTTTTTAAGCAAGAAGCTACTGCGTCCAAGCGTCACCGGGTCCCAGCCTGGCGCGGTGAGCAGACCTCCATTGAGGCGCAGATGGTTGGCGTCGTTGCGCAGATAGAGGGTGGCCTCGGCACCCGCGATGGTGAGGCGGCCGGCTGGATGAGCGCCCAAATGAGCCGTGAGCTTGGAGCAGCGGTAGCGCATGAAGTGGTACGGCGATGGTTGCGGGGCGCTGGTAGCCAATCCGCCGGGTGAAGGGCCAAAACGCAGCACCCCCTCGGCCGCGAGGAGTTCCTCACCGCTCCAACGCCCACCTAGGAAACCAAGCAGGTTGACTTTTGCCGACACGTTGCCGAAGCGAGCTTCCCGCATCACCCCCGCATCCTGCCAAGTTAGATTCACCGCGCCGGCATGCGCACGCAGGGGAGAAACTCCAAAGCCATCGAGCTTCACCGCTGCGCCGGTTAGGCTCCCGATGTTGGCTTCGGTTTTCGCCACGAATGAGCGGCTGTTATGATAGGCTAACACCCCGAATCCGCCCAGCAACAGCAGCACCGCCACCGCCAGGGACAACGCCAGTTTGAGGACGCGGATGCTCTGGCTGCTGCGCGGCGCTTTGCGCGACTCCGGTTGTGAGCTGCGGCGCTTGCGGTGCCGCTTCTTGATCATCCGGGTTCCGTCGGCCCGCGTGACGATTTCCTCGGTCTCGGAAGATTGCCGCCCCTTGAGGCGCTGCATCATTTCCTCAACCGAGTAGTTTTCCGGATTCTGCTGAGGCATGGTGGATGGCTCGGCCGGCAAAGATGAGCGTGGGCCGAAAAAGGTGGGAGGCTGAAAGAGGGGGAGAAGGGAGGATTAGCGCTGGCGGTAGGGCCGACCTGTGGGATCCACCAGTTCAGCGTGAACCATGAAAATGATGGCCGTCCTAATCGACTGTTTGGCCTTGGTTTGGAAGAAACGGCCCACCAGCGGCAGGTCACCAAGGATAGGAGTCTTGTCTTCGACGTTTTGGATCCGTGCCTCCTGCATGCCGCCGAACACCAGCGTGCCTCCGTCGGCGATGCTCACCGAGGTGTTAGCCTTCATGGTCCGGAACACTGGCATGAGGATTCTGTTCTCCGTGATGATGGAAGAGTCATTCTGGCCGTCAAAGAGCCCGTCGGCCCCGCCCGTGAAGCCGCCGCGGATCGGGCTGCCATAGTTAACAAAGCCATCAAAGTCGGTTTGAATCGGCGCGAGCTGGACGTCGATGTAGTTGCGGTCGGGACTAACAACCGCTTCGACCTCCAGGATTGTGCCGACCTCGCGCATGGTGAATGCGGTCGGGTGGGACGGGGTGACCGGCGCGGTGATGGGTCCCCCGCCGCCGTTGTTGTTGTTGTTATTGCCGTCGTTGAAGCCGCCGTTGATGTTGCCGCCGACATTGGTGGGGAGCTCCGGCGGATCGTACTCGGTCGGATAGATGAACTCCCGGACAAATTCCACGCGCGCACGCTGTCCCGGACGGGTGACGACGGACGGGACGGAAAGGATGTCCGCGCCGCCTTTCCGATCCAAGCCCCTGATGAGGGTTGCGAAATGCGTTGAATCGACGCTGAGCACCCCGGGAGCCTTCTCAACTGTCTGGGAGAAAGAGTCACGCAGGATGGCAGCATCAATCGAGTCCGGGGTGACGGCAAAGTCGCCGCTGCGGTTTCCCGCGGTGACATCCTGCGGCGGGGTCGCGCCGAGAACCACCGCGCCATTGGCTATCTCCTTGAGAAGCCAGTCATAGCCAAGTTCATCCACATCACTTTGGCGGGCCCGGATCATGGTGACTTTGAAGACAATCTGGACCGGCTCGGTCTGCGCGTCGCCGGCCAGGATTTGCTCAACGAGGGAAATCATGTCCGGCGTGTTAGTCACAATCACGGTGCTGTTAACGCCGCTGAACTGAGCGGTAGCGCCGGCATTGAAACTTACCCCGAGGGCTTCGAGCACCTCCTTGGCGGACATCTTGCGCGGCAGAAGGCCTTCCTTGGGCTGCGGAGCGAACACATCAAGCGGAGCCGCACCCGGACCATTGCCCCCCACGGAGGCCGATTGGCGCGAGATGAAATCCGGAGCTACCCGAAACGTGCGTGTAATCATCCGCTCCGACCTCATCCCCAATGGAGTGATTCTCACCGCAAACTCATCCACCGCAAACTGCGTGTGAGTCTGCTCACAAATATACTCCAACACCTTGCGCGCCGGCAAGGCCCTGAGGTTGAGCGTCACCCGGCTCGCCGCGATGCGCGCCGCGGCATCCGCCGTGGCGTCTGTTAGGTTGATGACGATGTCAACTCCGCGCCTTGCCGCATCCGGTTCGGCAGTGTCCAGCGCGCTCATGGCGCTGCGCAGGAAATCCACCGCGTCTGCCAGGGCGGCGTCCTGCAGGTCGACCTGAGGAATGATGACTTGGTCGAGCTTGTTGCCCACGAATGCCTCTGCGCCCGCACGTCCAAGCGACGGGTCGGCGAAATCGGCAAAGGTCACCAAGCTGGGCACCTGGAGCATCCAAAGTGAATCAACATCTCCTAGCAGCTCCGCGCGGGTATGGTCGTAGGCCGCGGCGTAGTATTTGGATTTTTCAGCAGCGACGCGTTCCATGCCGCGGCGTGCGGCGGTGTTGCTTGGATCGATCCGCAGGACGGCTTCAAACGCGCGCTTGGCCGGTTCAAAGCTGCCAAGGGCGAAGTATCCTTCCGCCATGCGCAGTTGCCGCGAGACCTCGACGATGTCAACGACGTGTCCGGGTGTTAGGGCCGGGTTGTAGCGGATCGGGTCATCGATCTGCGCCTGGAGGATTCGCGCGGGCTGGTAGTCGGGCAACCCGCCATTGGCTAACACACGTGCGACGGCGGCTCTGGCAGCGACATAATCGCCCTGCTCTGCGAGCGAGCGGGAATAGGCGACGGAAGCCTGGGCCCAGCGCTCGACGACGGCGTTGCGGAAGGTGGCGGCTTGGCCGACCTGTGGGAGAAGCTCGCGTGCGCCGTCGTAGGCCTCCGTTGCCTCGCGGAAGCGCCCGGCGTTGTATGACTCATCCCCCTTGGTGACTAACTCTTGGGCCTCCATGGCGCCAGCGATGCGCATTGCCTCCATGCGCTGCATGGCGGTGGCTGGCGAGGCGATGACCTCGTCGCCGGCTGATAGAAGCATCGTGCTGGCGGAAAAACCAGCCATGCAAAGCCACGCCAGAGTGCGTGCCCCGGAATGATGTGAACCATTTAATGCCTGCATGGGTTGAGAATCCGCTCTGTATAGCGGGCGATTTGTTCGGCGGTAAGCTCAAAGTTGGGGAATTTCCTCTCCCTTAAGGGGGGCGGCCAATCCGCCAGCCCCATGCCTAACACTGCCGCGCTGCCCATAGAACGGCCGCAGCGTCTATTTCTTGGAGCCCGCTTGGTCCGGGAAGTTCGTCCGCCAGTCGCGCGGACCGGCCGACACGCCCTCGTCAGCGAACACATCGAGGCGCAACCCGGTGGCAAGGATCGGGTCGAAGCTCACTTTGTTAGGAGTTGTCGGATCCAGCCCGTAGGCGCTCGGGTTGGCGACTTCCTTCCATTCGTCTTCCTGGCGGGCGAAGACCTTCCAGGTTTTGGGCGGCTGGGACTGCGGGTTGGCGGGGTCGACTGACCAGGTTAGCTCGGTGGAGGAGACGGTCTTGGCCAGCGCTTCGCCGCGCGGATCCACCCCGAAGGGCTGGAAGGAGGAATGTTTGACGAGGGTGCCCGCCTTGACCCAGCTGCGCCATTCATAAATGCCGGCGCTCTTCTTCGGCTTGCTCTGCATGTCGATGCGCAGTGCCCGGGTCTTGACCGGGGTGAACGTGACGCGCACGAACTTTCCCTGCTCCAGCGCATAGTCGCCCTTGAGTTCGACCTCTTTCCAGTCGTTTCCAACAAGACAGGAAAGCGTCCACCCCTCGGGCTGGGTGACGAAATTGCCGCCGTCCGCGGCCCAGTAGATCTCGCAGGAACTAACCGTCTCCTCCTCCTCGAAGTCCTGCCTGACCCAGTGCTTCAGGCCGGTGGCGTAGCCGGCCCAGCCGACCCACTTGAAACAATCCCCCCCCTTGCCCCCGGTGCCGGGCAGGCGGCCGTCGCGCAGGTAGGCAATCGACTCGGGCTTCGGCCAATACGAGGCGGGCATCGGGTCTGTGGGTCTCCATGCCCGGGCATCCGCGCCGCTGCCAATGACCGCGAAGGCGGAAATCCGCAGGCGGCCCGCGCCCATCGGAATGAGGTTGATGGTTTCTAACGCCTCGCTGGACTGCGTCGGGCTCGGCTGGAGCTTGCCGGGCATGCCCATGCCGGTGTCCGTCCAGTTGGTGATTTTTCTAACCTTGGCGCGGATCTCAATCGGGGCGTTCTCGTGGGTGAAGACATTGTTAGAGGCTGGCCACGGCTTGCTGACAACCTCGAAAGTGGCCGCGGGATTGGCGGCATCCAGCACCAGGGCGTAGTTCCACGGCGTTGTTGGAGAAAGGTGGAAGGCAGGCCATGCATCCGAGCCGCCCGAGCGGGTGTATTGCTCGCCGATTTTCACGGAGAAGGTAAGCGGGCCGCGGTTGACCGAGGCACTGTTGTGGTTCTTCTCCCAGCGCTTGACGCTGACTTCCATTGGCAGGGTGAGTGCCAGCTTGTCGCCTTTGGCCCAGGTCCGCTCAATGCGGATGAATGATCCGGCGCGGCCGGCGAGGGCGACGGGCATGCCGTTAAGCGTTAGCTTTGGCGCGGCGCACCAGGCGGGAACGCGCAGGTAGAGCGGGAAGGCAAGGGGCTGGGCGCAGTCGAAGGTCATGTCGACCTGTCCATCAAACGGATAGTTGGTGGTCTGGGTGATTTCGATCTCCTGGCCAGTGCCGACCTTGGCGCGGACCTCGCTGGCGGAGTAGAAGACAACGGCCAGGCCGTTGCCCGGGGTTGCCTGCCAGAGGTTTTCGCTGAAGTACGGCCAGCCCATGCCAACGTTGTGTTGGCAGCAGCGGTGGGAGTTAGGATCCATGACAAACATTTCCCCGGAGTTGGCCACTTCCGGTCCGCGGTTGCGGCGGTCGGAGTAGATGTGGTTGGCCGATGTCAGGTAGCGGATCGCCTTCATGTCGGCGGTCATCGCGGCGGGCAGCGAGTTGTAGGCGGCGTCTTCGCAGCGGTCGGCCCACTTCAGTTCGCCTGAAACGCGCAGCAGGATTTCCTGGGAAAACATCATTTCCACAATCCCGCAGGTCTCAATTGAGTTGCGCGGGTCGGTGTAGCCGGGGCGGGCAAATTCGTCGCCGCAGAACATCCCGCCCGGCACCTGGCCGTAGAGGTCAAACATCCCATCGAAGTTCTTGTCAGTCTGCTGCAGATCCGCGGGATCCTTGCTCTGCTGATAGAACTGGCCCAACTTGCGGAAGGCCATCGAGAAGTCGACGTTGTGGGCGGTCGCCGGTGCCTTGGTCATCGTCGCGCCGGTGCGGCGAAGCTTGGCGGCGAGTTCCAGCAGGAGCGGCTCGCCGGTGCGGTTGTAGAGCCAGTAGACGCTGTTCAGGTTGTCGCCGTTGCGGGGAAACTGCCAGCCGTTGGCGAAGAAGAGCTTGTCCGGCACCGCCAGCTGCCACTGGAAGAATTTGGTCATCAGCGGAATGATCCGCGGGTCGCCGGTGGCCTCGTGGTAGGTCCGCAGGGCGAAGAGCATGAACATGTTGGGCATCATGTCGTGGTCCCCCTTGGGCCGCAGGTTGGAGCGCGGTCCGAAAAACCCGTCCTCCCGCTGGCTGGCGATGATCGGCTCGATCCACTCCTTTGCCTCGGCAATGAGTTTAGGATCATCCAAAGCATACGCCCGAGCGGTGAATCAGCGGAACCAGTACGGCAGTTCCTCCCACCCGTTGCTGCCCTCGCCGGCGGTGCTGCGCCATGCGTTTCCCTTTGGATTGCAATAGGTGCTGATCTCGCTCAGGTGCCCGACCATCCCCTCCCCCTCCATCTCCAACTGCTTGCGCAACCAGCCTTGCGCTCTCACCGAGCCAGCCGGCAACTTGATCAAGGGACTCCGTACCAGCGGCTCGCGGTTGCCGGCGTAATGCAGGTTCGGCCCTGCTGTCACGTCCGTGGTGTCCACCACGGTGATGACATCCTCGGCCTGGACTGGGAGTGTGGCACCAATCAGCGCGAGAGTGATCCAGTTGTGCTTTATAATTATAGAGCGCTCAAAAAAATGGCCACCCACACAGAGGCGCGGGCGGCCGGAAAAGGTTCTACGTGACAGATGCCAGGCGTCTTGCGGACCGTCAGGAAATCTTGATTTCACAAGGAGTCGCTCTGGCGGCCAAGTTACGGGCCGAGGCTAACGGGCGCGATGAAAAGCGACTGAAGTCGCTGCTCCTTGGGGGCGAGGAGACGCAACCGCAGTCGCGACTCGAGTTTTACCGGCAATCACGAGCCGAGGCGAGCGGGCGCGATGAAAAGCGACTGAAGTCGCTGCTCCTTGGGGGCAAGGAGACGCAACTTCAGTCGCGTCTCGAGTTTCACCGGCAAACCACGGGCCGAGGCCAGCGGGCGCGATGAAAAGCGACTGAAGTCGCTGCTCCTTGAGTGTTATTCCGCAGAAAACCTATGGACCATGAGGTGCTTGTAGGTTTGGCCCGGGCGCAGGACCGGGGAGGGAAACGCCGGTTGGTTGGGCGAGTCGGGGAAGCCCTCGGTTTCCAGGCAGAGGCCGGTGCGGAAGGCGTAGGCGGTGGCGTTTTTGCCGACGGCGGTGCCGTCAAGGAAGTTGCCGCCGTAGAACTGGATGCCGGGTTGGTCGGTGGAGACTTCAATGACGCGGCCGGACTTGGGATCCATGAGGCGCGCGGCCAAGCGCAGGCCGTCCCCATCAACCACCCAGGCGTGGTCATAACCACCGCCAAACTTCAGGGCATCAAACTCCTCATCCACCCGGTCGCCGATGGCCGTCGGCTTGGTGAAGTCCATCGGCGTGCCGCTAACAGGAGCTAACTCACCCGTCGGGATCAGCCCGGCGTCGGTGGGAAGGTACCGGTCGGCGGCGATCGTTAGGATGTGGTCGTTGATGCTGCTGCTAGGATCACCCGAAAGGTTCCAGTAGCTGTGGTGGACCAGGTTGACGATTGTCGGCGCGTCGGTGGTGGCTTGCGCCTCCCACTTCAGCTCGTCCTGGTTCGTGAGCATGTAGGTCACCTTTGTCGTCAGCGTGCCAGGGTAGCCTTCTTCTCCGTCCGCGGACACGTAGGTCAACTCAACGGCATTTTCACCCACCGCCTTGCCGGTCCAGACCACCTTGTCGAAGCCCTTGAGTCCGCCGTGGAGGTGGCAGGGAATCCCGCCGGGGGTGTTGTTAGTCGCCAGCGAGTAGTCCTTGCCGTCCAGGCTGAATTTGCCATTGGCGATCCGGTTGCCGAAGCGGCCAACCGTCGCACCAAGGTACGACGTGTTGGTCAACCAGCCCTCGAGGGTATCATAACCGTGGGTTAGATCCGCCAGTTTGCCTGCGCAGTCCGGTGTTTCCATCGAGACGAGGATCGCGCCGAACTCGGTGACCCGAGCGCGCAAGCCGTTGGCGTTGGTTAGGGTGAAAATCTTCACCTCGCGACCGTCCGGCATCCTGCCGAAGACTTCTTCCGTGATTGCGGATCCTTGACTCATGACTGTGGACACTTGTTCACGGGGATGGCGGAGAGCGGCGGAGCGCAATTAGTACTTGCGGTTAGGCAGCTCCTCGGCGGCGGTGGATTGATCAAACAGACGGTCGGCGACGACGGTCTTTTTCTCGAGGGTTTCGCCGGCGAGGGTTTTTTCGATGGCGTCAAAGGCGGCTGGCCCGAGGAGCGGGCTGCACTCGACGGTGGCGTTGAGTTCTCCGGCGACCATGGCATCGAAGGCGGACTTCACGCCGTCAATGGAGACAACCAGAATATCGGTGCCTGGCTTTTTGCCGGCGGCCTTGATCGCCTCAATGGCACCAAGGGCCATGTTGTCGTTGTGGGCGTACACCACCGTCACCTTGTCGCCGTGCTGCTGGAGGAGGGTCTCGGTGACCTGTTTGCCCTTGCCGGTTTCGAAGTCTCCGCTCTGGGAGGCGATGATCTGCATGTCCGGATGGGCGGCGATGCCATCGGCGAAGCCTTTCTTGCGCTCGATGGCCGGGTCGGCGCCCGGGGAGCCTTCCAGCTCAATGATCTGGGCTTTGCCGTCGGTCTTCTTGGCGAGCCACTCGGCGGCCATTCTGCCCTCGGCGACAAAGTCGGAGGCGATGAGGGTCACGTAGAGGCTCGGGTCCTCGACGGTGATGCCGCGGTCAACCAGGATCACGGGGATGTTGGCCGCCTTGGCCTCCTTGAGGACGGGCTCCCAGCCGGTGCCGACCTTGGGGGCGAGAATGATGGCGTCCACGCCCTGGGCAATGAACGAGCGGATGGCCGCGATCTGGTTCTCAGCCTTCCCTTGGGCGTCGGAGAATTTCAGTTCAGCCCCGCGCGCGGCGGCCTCGTCTTTGATCGATTTCGTCTCCGCAACGCGCCAATCGCTTTCAGCACCGACTTGGGAGAAGCCGATGGTGAGTTTCTTGGAGCCGTCGGCGTTGCTGCTGGCACCGGAGTCCTTGCAGCCGCCGAGGAGGCTGATGGAGGCGGCGGCGGCGAGGCTGGCGCAGGTCCAGGCGATGCTGGCTGGGAATGATGAGGTTTTCATAAGGTTGATTTCAGTGGGAAGTTTGCAGCGTGGTACCGCGGGTCAGAAAGCGCTGGATGCCAATGAAGAGCAGTAGCAGGGCACCGATCATAATGCGCTGCCACGAACTGTCGAGGCTGCCGTCGAAGCTGATCGCGGTCAGAATTGTGCCGTAAATGAGCACGCCCATGAGGGTGCCGACCTGGTAGCCCACCCCGCCGCTGAGCAGGGTGCCGCCAATGACCACCGCGGCAATGGCGTCCAATTCCATCCCCAAACCGTTGGTGGCGTTGCCCGACTGGGTCTGAAATGTGAAGACCACCCCGCCCAATGCGGCGCAGAAGCCGCTGAGGGTGTAGACCCCTACCCTTGTGACTGCGACCGGCAGGCCCATCAAAAGCGCCGAGGCGGCATTGCCACCGATCGCATAAACATTGCGCCCAAACCGGGTGAAGTGGGCCAGCACGATCCCGAGCAGGAACACGCCGATGAAAATGGCCGCCACCGCACGCAGGCTGGCCCGACCGCCCAGCGGCACCGCGAAGTCCACCACCGCCTCGTACATGCCGTGGTTGATGCCCATCGACTGGTTGCTAACGACAAAGGCCAGACCGCGGGCCAGAAACATCCCCGCCAGGGTCACCAAAAACGGGGGCAATTGGTATTGCTGGATAAGAAAGCCCATGACGGTGCCAAACATCGCCCCCGCCAGCAGCGCAAGGGTGATGGCCGGCACGGGATGCATTCCGTGCTCGGTGATCAGCGAGGCGATGAGGATGGTCGTAAAACCCAGCACCGAGCCCACACTCAGATCGATCCCGCCGGAGAGGATGACAAAGGTCATGCCCACGGCGATGACCCCAATGTGTGCGTAGCTGGTGAAAAGGTTCGCCACCACGCGCATCGACAGGAAGTTGTCGAACATCGCCGAGAATGTCCCGAACAGCAGGACCAAGATGGCCCCGGTGACCAGGATCGGCAGGTTCTTGCGGGTAAAGAGCGTCTTCATGTAGTGGTCCTCCGGAAGCCGCCGAAGAGGCCGGCGAACTGGCCGCGCAGCTTGGGTGATTGCATGAGGCAAACCGTGATGATGACCAGCGCCTTGGGCACGGGGGCCACGTCCGAGGGCATGCCCGCGCGGATCAACACGGTGGTGAGGGTTTGAATCAGCAGCGCACCGATGAGCGAGCCGAGCAGGGTGAAGCGCCCCCCGGTGAGCACCGTGCCGCCAACCACCACCGCGGTGATGGCGTCAAGTTCCAGCAGCAGGCCGAGCTGGTCGGGCTCCACCCGGCCAACGTCGCCGATGTAGACCAAGGCGGCCACCGCGGCGCAAATCGCGCTAAAAACGTAAACGAGCAGCTTGATGCCACGCGCATTGATCCCGCTCAGTCGGCTGGCCGTTTCATTATCCCCGACGGATTCAATAAAAAGCCCCGCGGCAGTCTTGCGGCAGGCCAGCGAGGCGAGCGCGAAGAAGGCCAGCACCAGCACGATCTGCACCGGCAGCCCGAGGAAGTGGCCCTTGCCCATGAAAAGCACCAGCGGATCCTGCACGCTCAACGGGATGCCGCCGGTGATGGCCAGGGCAACGCCGCGCCCCAACACCATCATGATCAGCGTGGCGATGATGGGTTGAACGCCCGCATAGGCAATCAGGCTTCCGTTAAAAAGGCCGATCACCAGGGCCGCGCCCGCCGCCGCTCCGAGCAAGGCCGGACCACTGAGTTGATACTTGACCGCCAGGGTGGCCACCAAGGCGCCCACCACGGCCATCACCGAGCCAACCGAAAGGTCCACGCCACCCGTTGAAATCACCAGCGTCATGCCGATCGCGATGAACATCACCATCACCGCAAAGCGCACGATGGAGAGGATCGGCCCGTGGAGGTTGCCGTCGCGGATGGCGATGTCAAAAAAACCGGGGTCGAAGAAAAAGCAGTAGCCTAGCAGCAGCCCCAAGCCGGCCAGCGGCCAGAACGGGCGGCTTTGCAGGATGCGCGACCCGATTCCCGGGCGCTCTTCAGTTTTCCGGCGCTCCTGGATTTTCGGGCGCTCTTCAAGTTGGGGTCCCGCGTTACTCATGGGAGGCAATCATCTTCATGATCTGGTGTTCGCTTAGTTCCGGGCCGCCCAGTTCGCCGACCTTGCGGTGGTCGCGCAGCACCACGACGCGCTGCGAGGTGCGCACCACCTCCTCAAGCTCCGAGGAAATGAAAAGCACCGCCATGCCCTCTTGGCGCAGGCTTTCAACGAGTTTCTCGATTTCCGCCTTGGCGCCGACGTCGATGCCGCGGGTCGGTTCGTCGAGGATGATGAGCTTCGGCTGCAGACACAGCCAGCGGGCCAGGAGCACCTTCTGCTGGTTGCCGCCGGACAGGTTCTGGATCGGAGTTTCCGCCGAGGGCGTCTTGATCCTCAGCGCCTTGATGTAGTGGGCGGCGAGTTCCTCCTGCTTCCGCGCGGGTAGCTGGCGCAGCACGCCGCGCTTGGCCTGCATGGCCAGGATGAGGTTTTCGCGCACCGAAAGCGTCGGGATGATCCCCTCTTTCTTCCGGTCCTCGGAAAGAAACGCAATCCCGAGATTGATCGCGGCGGCCGGCGAACTGAGCGCCGCGGGGTGACCGTCGATTTCAATCGAACCGGAGGTGCGACGATCGGCGCCGGCAATGAGACGGGCGGTTTCGGTGCGGCCGGAGCCGAGCAGGCCGGCTAGGCCGACGACCTCGCCCCTTGCGATTTCAAAGTCAAGCGGCTCAATGGCACCCTTGCGCCCAAGCTGGCGAACCTTGAGCAGGGGCTTGGCTGCGGAAGTCCCCGCGGCCGCGGCAATCCGTTCCGGCGTGTGCTCGGCGGCCACCGGGTCGCGGCCCAGCATGCGCGCGACAAGATCCAGCTTCGGCAGCTCGGCGGTGGGATACTCTCCCACCAATTCGCCGTTGCGCAGCACCGTGATCCGGTCGGTCACCGCATACACCTGGTCCAAAAAGTGCGTCACAAACACCAACCCCAGGCCCTTGTCGCGCAGGTTGCGCATCAGCTTGAAGAGCTCGGCGACTTCCTTCTCGTCCAGGCTGGAGGTCGGCTCGTCGAGGATAAGCATCTTGGCGTTGACGTCCAACGCCCGGGCAATGGACACCATCTGCTGAATGGCCAGCGAGTAAGAGGAAACCGGCCGACTCGGGTCAATGTCCAGATCCAGTCGCTTGAGCGCGCCCCGCGCCCGCGAATTGAGCGCCTTCCAGTCGATCATCCCTAACCGGCGCGGCTGGCGCCCGATCATGATGTTCTCCGCCACGGAAAGCTCAGGGATGAGGTTGATCTCCTGGTAGACGGTCGAAATCCCCGTCTCCTCAGCCTCACGCGGCGATTGCGGCGAAATCTTTTTGCCCAACAAGAAAATCTCCCCGCTGTCGCGCGGATGCACCCCGGTGAGCACCTTGATCAACGTCGACTTGCCCGCCCCATTCTCCCCCATCAGCGCGTGAATTTCCCCCGCCCGAAGCGTGAAATCCACCTTCTGGAGCGCCTGCACCCCGCGGAACCCCTTGCTCACGCCGCGCATCTGCAACAGGACTTCGCTCATGGCTCAAAACATTTTGCTAACCCCTGGCCACGGACCTCGTCCGCGCCACCCTGCCCTGCCGATTCCTGGCCATGAAAATAGGAATGATGCCTGCCCATCACCTCGCCCTGGTTCTCAAATCGCCTTTCCTCATGACCCGACAGGGTTTCGCCAAATCCCCGCACCTTGCCAAGCCATTTCTCCTCCCCCAACAAACCCACCGCCAATCCGGCTGTTGCCGGGGCGCTCCTCCCCCCTGTCAAAGCACAACGCATGCCAAAAACCCGCGGGGTGAAGTCCCCGCAAGCGCGAGGCAGAGCCACTGTTTGGAGTGCGGTGGGAAGGGGTACTCCCCGCCACACCGCTTTGGCTCAACAGATTACCTCCGCAAGCCATTCACTGGATTGCCGGGAAAAGGCTCTCCCTGATTTTCAGTTTGTAATGTGGACCACGGGCGAACCGTGGACCGCTGTG
>Ga0136639_10000007_pt1 | contig 64866 bp, 52 predicted proteins | sample AntDrymUQ8592106_2_FD_113739 | JGI IMG/M metagenome (GOLD analysis project Ga0136639, IMG submission 113739) | Polar desert sand microbial communities from Dry Valleys, Antarctica - metaG UQ859 (21.06) | ecosystem: Environmental > Terrestrial > Soil > Desert | place: Antarctica: Dry Valley...
CCATGGAATAGGAGGTGAAGGCCTTCTGCACGTTCGCTGGAGCGGCGTTGAGTTCAATCTCGCCACGGGCCATCTCGGCGGCACCCGGCTGGCCTTGCTGGCCTTGCTGGCCGGCCTGCTGCTGCTGTTGTTGCTGTTGTTGCTGGGCGCGCTGTTGTTGAGCGCGCTGCTGGGCCTGCTGCTGCTGGTCCTGTTGACCCGCTTGGCCCGCTTGGCCCTGTTGACCGGCCTGGCCTGCCTGGCCTGCCTGGCCTGCCTGGCCTTGTTGATCGGCCTGCGGGCGTGCTGTCTGCTGCTGCTGGCTGCCGGTCTGAGCACCGACGATCATGCCTGCGCCGAGAAGCGCGGAAGTAGTGAGGATCGTAAGTTTCATGATAATGGTATTGTTTGTGTGTTGTGCGAGCAGGCGTCGCTGGGCGGCGCCCCACCAAGGAAGGTCAAACCACTCGGGTGCGCGCGCAACTGGAATCGGGGGCAATCTTCGCCTAGGCGCATCATCTTCCGAGCTTCAGAAAAGAGCCTGAAAAGCTCAGGAATACTTCAGCGGCTTGGCTGGGTCCATCTCGAAGGACTGCTCAAGGCGGTTGACGGTGAGCGGCTTGATCAAAGCCTGCTCGAACTTCACAAAGATCGGATCCTCGCGGCAGATGCGGAGTTTTTCGCGCGAGTCGACTTCGAGGGCAAAAAAGAATCCCCAGCTGGAATGGGTGTCGAGGTTGCGTCCGGCGCGCACGGCGAGGATGCCGGGGATTTTCAGCAGCTGGCTGCGGGTGGCGCGCTGGAGTTCCTCCAGAGCGGTCTCCGTGGTGTCCGGGCTGAGTTCGAAGAGCGCGAGGTGCTGGATCATTCTCCTCAGGACTTCCAGCTGAGTGCGCCCTTTTTCAAGGCGTAAACGTAGGCAACCGCAAGAACACCGGCAAAGCCGGCCACGCTCAGGAGTGCTACGGGACCCGCCGGGGAAGCGATAAGATCCTTGAACTGAACGGCCCACGGATAGAGGAAGACGACCTCGATGTCGAAAATGACGAAGAGCATCGCGACGAGATAAAATTTGACCGAGAACTGCGGGGAGCCCTCGCCGATGGGGAGCATGCCGCACTCGTAGGCGCTGTTTTTCACGCCGGTGGCCTTGCCGGAGCGTCCGAAAACGACGCTGAGGGTCAGGGTCACGGCGGCAAATCCGATGGCGATGAGGATCTGCAGGAAGACGGGAAGGTAGCTGTCAGTCATGGTGAGCGGAACGCGGAGTAAGCGGGAGGCGGCCGAGTGATAAGGCTCCTGCGGGAGCTGTGGTAGCAAAAAATTCTCGGCCGAGGGGACAAAAAAACCCGCGCCGTTGGTCGGCGCGGGTCGTCAGTCGAGTGATCAGGAAAACCTTTAGACTTCCTCGGCCTGCTTCGCGATATATTCGCTGGATGCTTCGTGAATCCGGTCAAGACCACGATATTCCTTACCAAGCTTTTCAGCCAAGCCGCGGGTTACGAGGTTTTGCAACTTTTCGTAAGCGCGGAGGCGGAGCATTTCCTCACCACCGCTCACCGCGTTGCGAACCTTCAGGTTCTCGTAGACTTTCTCGAACAGGTCATTGAAGCCGAACACCTTCTTCTCGGACAGGACGTTGACCAACTCGTCGGTCACGTGGTCCGGAAGGCGGCGGGAAAACCTGGTTCTTTTTGTGGTGGTTGCCATAACGGGGCGAGTATAGCACGAAACGTCCAAAGATGCGACTCAAAAAGAGTGGGTTTAAAAAATAGTGCCGCGAATGCCAACGAAAAATTGTTAACTTTGCCAAATAATTTTTCGTCCGTTGACGCTACGGGGCTGCGAATTTAGAAGGCGATTGACGGGGGGGATGGGGTCGGCAAGGTGGGTTGAGAATGATAGCGCGGGTGCGAGGGAAAGTGTTGGAGGCGTATCCAAACCGATTGGTGGTGGAGGCCGGAGGTCTTGGTTACGAGGTGATGATTCCGCTCTCGACGTTTGATCAGTTGGGGCCGGTGGAGGGTGCGCAGGTGGATTTGCGCACACACCTGCACATCCGGGAGACGGCCCACACCTTGTATGGGTTTGCCACGGATGAGGAACGGGCTTTGTTTTTGTTGTTGATTGAGCGGGTTAGCGGGATTGGTCCGGTGATTGGGATGGCAGTGCTCAGCGGGATGCCGGTGGGGCGTTTCAAGGCGTGCGTGGTGGCCGGTGAAGTGGCGGCCTTGGCGAAGATCAAGGGCTTGGGGAAAAAGACCGCGGAGAGGATCATTTTGGAGCTTAAGGACAAGGTTGGGGTGGCGGACACCTGGCAGGAGGCGGCAGCAGGCAATTTGGCGAGTCAGGCGATTGACGCTGAGCTGGCGCTCATTGCGCTGGGCTACAAGCAGGTCGACGCGCGCAAGGCGGTGAGGAAAGTGCTTGAGGCTGAGCCGGATGCTACGGCGGACGGATTGGTTCGTGGCGCCCTGCGACTTATGGCCTAAGCTAGGAGCCGATGATGAAGCTTGAGTTAACCCAGCAAGAGATCCAGGAGCGGCTCCCGGCAAGCGGGCTCATCGCGGGCGACGGGTGGCTGCTGTCGCCTGAGCCGCTGAGGCTTTCGAAGGCCGAGCTGCGTACGCTGGGAAGCCTTGGGCACCCTCTGGCAATGTTCCAGGCAGCCTGTGACCGGATTTACCGGCGCAGCGTGTCCGGCAACCTACCGGGATGGATTGCCGAGTTGCTGGATGTCGGCAAGCCGGAGTGGCTTGTGGCGGTGCAGCGGGCCGAGGGATTGCGCGGGGTAGCGCCGCAGGTGATCCGGCCGGATTTGATGCTCGTGGAGGATGGGTTTGCGCTCAGCGAGCTTGATTCGGTGCCCGGAGGGATGGGCGTGACCGCTTGTTTATCGGGAGTTTACGAGGACGCGGGATTTGCATTGCTGGGGGGGCGTGATGGGATGCTGGACGGGTTCCGCAAGCTGCTGCCTAACGGCGGGAAGGTTTTGGTTTCCGCCGAGGCGGGTGATTACCGGCCGGAGATGGAGTGGCTGGCCGGCGAGCTTGGGTCGGCGTGGCAGGTGGCGGGCGCGGAGGACTTTGAGCCAACGGGCGAGGACGTTTATCGGTTTTTCGAGCTATTTGATTGGGAGTCGGTCACGGCGGTTCGCAAGCTTGCCGAGGCGTCCGCTGGCGGATTGCAGACGGTGACGCCTCCATTCAAGCCGCACTTTGAGGAAAAGCTGTGGCTCGCCTTGCTGTGGTGCCCGGGGCTCCAGCGGGTGTGGGAGGACGAGTTGCGTGGCAGCCAGTTGAGACGGATGCGCGAGCTGGTGCCATTTGGCTGGGTGGTGGACCCGCAGCCACTGCCGCCGCAGGCTGCGTTGCCGCGGCTGGAGGTGAACTCCTGGCAGGAGGTGAAGGATTTCAGTCAGAAGCAGCGGCGCCTGGTGCTCAAGATCAGCGGGTTCAACGAGCTTGCCTGGGGCAGCCGCGGGGTGTTCATCGGCCATGATCTGGCCGGTGAGGAGTGGCGCCAGCGGCTTGACACGGCCTTGGCCGCCGCGGACTCGCAACCCTGGATGATGCAGGAGTTCCGTGAGGCGCGACTCATTGAGCACCCGTACTTTGACCCGCTCAGCGGGGAGCTTAAGCGGATGGTCGGGCGGGCTCGGGTCTGTCCATATTACTTTACCGACTCAAGTGGTCGCACCGAATTAGGCGGCTGTCTGGCGACGATCGTGCCGGCGGACAAGAAGAAGATTCACGGGATGCGTGACGGGATCCTGGTCCCGGTCGCGTTGGATTGAAGCGTTGCGCTGCGAACGCAACAAGGCTCTCCTTAGCGGCAACCCGCGCGCTGCCTATGCAGTTGCCATGGGAGCGGCAGCCCCCCGTCAGCTTGCTGGGGGGAACCCGATCCGTCCGCCCACTCAACGTTCCCTCCGCATGCTGCGCTGGAGAAGCAATTGGACGAGCTTGGGTGAGCGGGGGCGGCGCACACAGGCTGGGAACATCAAAGCGACCGCAGACTGCAGCAGACCACCGGGCCCTTCGGCTCATATCTACGCACCAGAATTTCGGGGGAAAGCCCGCAAAAAACGCCGGCCTCAGAAGAGAACCGGCGCTTTTTGGAAATCAGAAAAGCCGAGAGCTTAAACGATGCCAGCCTTCTTCAGGGTGACCAAGGCGCCGTTCTTGTTGATCGTCTTGATGGCACGGGCGGAAAGCTTCAGGCGGATGTGGCGGCCGAGCTCAGGAACCCAGATCCGCTTGGTCTGGAGATTCGGGCTGACGGAGCGCTTGTTGACCTGGGTGACGTGACGACCGATACCGCCCTTTTTCTTGGCAAGGCCAGAACGGTGAATCTTACGCCCAATGCGGACGTGGGCGCCAGTGATAGAACAAATTTTAGCCATGGGAAAAAGTGGATCGGGTTGCGGGGCGGGGAGAAAGCCACGCTTGGGCCGGTGCGTCAAGGGGAAATCGCGCAGGGGTGGGTGGGATTTGTGGATTAATCCTTCTTTGCAGAGGGCGGCGAGCATGCGGGAATCAGTGCCATGGAGTGGCGGCTACGAGACCGGAGCGTCGGGTTTCCCCGGCGGCCGCTGATAATGGGGATCGTGAATGTGAACGAGGATTCGTTTTCAGGAGACGGCACCGGCGAAGTTGGCGCGGCATTGGAGCGGGCGCGCCAGCAGGTGGAGGCGGGGGCGGATGTTCTGGATGTTGGGGCGGAAAGCGCGCGCACCAACCGCGGGCCGGTGAGCGTGGAGGAGGAAATTGAGCGGTTTCGGGGGTTTTTCGATCGCTGGGCGGAAGTGGTGGTGGAGTGTCGGTCGCGGGATGCTGAGCAGGTTTGGCCGCCAGTGGTTTCGGCCAATACGTGGCGGCCGGAGGTGGTGGCGGCGGTTCTTGGGATGGGCGTTGAGCTGGTCAACGACATGGGCGGGATGCCAGTGGACACCAACGCCCGGCTTTGCGCCGAAGCTGGAGCATCGCTGCTCATCATGCACAGCGTCGGCGAGCCGAAGGTGCCGCATGTATCGCAGCGCTGGGAGGATGTGATGAGTTCGTTGGAGGACTTTTTCGGCGAGAAGATCGCCATGGCGGCCGCCGTCGGGCTTACTGCCGAACGGATCATCATTGATCCGGGCATCGACTTCGCCAAGCAGCGGGAAGACAGCCTGACAATCTACCGCGATTTGGAACGTTTGCAAACGTTTGGTCGGCCAATTCTGCTGCCGGTGTCGCGCAAGACGGTGATTGGGGATGTGTTGGGGCTGAGCGATCCGCGGGAGCGGGATGCGGGGACGATCGCCTGCGTGGTGGCGGGCATGCGCCGCGGGGCGTCGATTTTCCGAGTCCATGACGTGGCCGCGACATGGCAGACGGTGAAGCTGCTGTGGGAAGTGGTGAAAGAGGAGGAAAGAAAGTTGTGAGGTCGGGGGATGCGGCGAGGGTTTGGCGTTGCGGCCATGCCTGAGAATCCGATCCATCACCCTCACGACAAGCTTTTCAAGGTCGGGTTCAGTCTTCCTGAGAACGCGGCGGCTTTTCTCAGAGAGGAACTTCCTGCCCCGGTGGCGCAAGCGGTTGACTGGAGTCGCCTGCGTTTGGAGCCGGGAAGCTTTATCGATTCGCACCTGCGGCTTTCCACAAGCGATCTGCTGTTCTCCGCGCCGCTGGGAGATGGGAACTGCCTAGTCTATATACTTTTTGAGCACCAGACGCGCGAGGATTCGATGCTGGCCCTGCGGCTGCTGCGTTACATGGTCCGGATTTGGGAAACTTGGCAGAGAAGCCAGCCGGCAGGGGCCCGCTTGCCGACAATCCTCCCGGTGGTTTTGGCTCATGACTCAAAGCCATGGAAGCTCTCGCGAGAGTTTGCGAGTTTGTTTGAGGTTCCTGTCGGCCACGAATCGGACATGGCCCCCTTCGTTCCGGATTTTTGTTTTCAACTCATTGAGCTGGCGACCCGGAGGTTTGAGGGGATCCCGGGCACGCCCACAGGGGTCGTGATACTGCGGACGATGAAGGCGGAACGAAGCGGTGATTGGTTCGCCGAGCTGGTCTGGGATGAAGCACTGATGATCCAGTTACCAGACGACATTCTTGATCTGGTCTTCCGCTACATGTTCCGGGCTGACATTGACAAAGAGCGCTTCAGAAGTAGGGTTAACTCGATCCTAGCGGTCGAATTGAAAACCAAGGCCATGACACTTGCTGACCAACTACTGGCTGAAGGACTCGAAAAGGGGATCGAGAAGGGGATCGAGAAGGGCCTACGAAAGGGGATTCAAACTGCCTTGGAAGTGAGGTTTGGCGACGTGCCCGAGGATTTATCCTTAGCCATCAAGGAGATTTACGAGGTTGTCAGGCTCGAGCGCTTGCTCAGGGTGGCTATTGATGCCGCGTCGCTGGATGATTTTCGTCTCCGCATATGATGGATTGCGTCTCAAGACGCTGCCGGGAGAGTTGGCTGGGGAAATCCATGCAACGCCGCGATTAGCCTGCGCTACCCCTTGCACCGGCTCGCCTTGGAGGCGGTTCGGTGGGGGGAATTTGGGAACGTGGGCTGCGCAACCGGGCGGCGGCTAGCTGATGAACTTTTCCAGAGTGGCTTCGAAGAGAGTCAACGCCTTATCGTAAGGCTCTGCGGCCGCCGGGTCGGCATCGATGCGGGAGCCGGCGTCGGGCTTGCAGAAGTGGAGGTAGAGTTCCTCAAGGTTTTCGCCGAGGCCATCGGCGGCGCGCAAGGCGGCCCCGAGGGCGGCGGAGTTGGGTACGGCAAGGCGCTCGACGGGTGCCTGGAAGATGTCGGCCACGGTGCGGGCGATGCCATTGTTGCGCGATGCGCCGCCGGTGAGCAGGATGCGTTCGGTTTTCACCCCCATCCAACGGCAGTGGAGGCGCATGTTGAGGAATTGGCCCTCAAGCATCGCGCGAACCAGGGCGGGCTTGTCCTTGCCGGAGGTGAAGTCGTCGTCGCCAACCAGCACCGGGGCGTCCAGGTCCAGACGCGGGGTGATCTCCGGGCCGTAGAAGGGCAACATGTGCCGGCCGTTGTTGCCTGGAGGGGTGGTGCTCAAGGCCTTGCGGTCAAAATCCTCCCACGTGAGCTTGTGTTCATCGCGCAGGGCCTCGCGCGCCAGCGAGCCATTGCGGAAGCAGATCAAGGACATGTAACCGCCGGCCGGGTTGCCGAAGACGTGGCCGTAGCCAGCCGGATCGGTCTTGGGCCCGGGCATGGCGGCAAAGAGCGTGTCGCTGGTGCCCAGTGAGATGACGACCTGTCCGGGAGCCGTGGCACCCATTCCAACCAGGGAGGATGGATTGTCGCCGGTGCCGATAATCACCCGGGCGTTGCGCGAGACGCCATACTTCTCCGCAAAATAGCGCGAGACATCCCCGGCGATCGCCCGGGACGGCGCGAGCGGCGGAAGCTTCTCGCGCAGCCCAGGGGCGGTGGCATCCAGCAGGACCGGATCCCAGTTCAGCGAGGCGAGGTTCATCAGGTTCATGCCTGCGCCATCGCCGTAATCAATTGCCACTGAGCGGCCAGCCACAATCGACGCAATGAACGAGCTGACCAGGTGGATCACCTCGGTGCGGGCGTAGTCGTCCGCTTCATGAATAAAAAACAGGCGGATCTGCGGGCCGGAAAAACGTTCCACGGCCACCGAGCCGGAGCGGGCGCAAACCTCATCGTTGCCCCCGGCGGCGGCTGCAATTTCGCGGCACTCGCGGCCGGTCGAGGTGTCCATCCAGATTGGCGAGGTCTTGCGGGTCAGGACGGGGGCGATCTGCTTTGCCAGGGACTGCTGAGGGTCAAGAACATCGAGCCGGTCGGAAAACTCGGCACCAAGATAGACGGTGCCGTGCTGCTGGCCCGACACCGAGATCGCCTCCACCCGGCCAAGCGGCGCGCTGCTGGCGACCAGCTTGGCAAAGACAAGATCAAGCGCATCAAGCCACATCCGCGGGTCCGCATGGACCTCGCCGTTTGCCCCGCCGGGGATGAATCCCGAGGGCGCGTTGTAGTGCGCTAAGTCATTGCCAAAATTCACCGATTCATCGGCGAGCACCGCCCCGGCTGCGGTGTCGAGAAGCAGTGCTGAGAGCGACTGGGTGCTGGAGTCCAAACCAAGAACGATTGCCATGCGCGCAACCTGCGCGATTCCCGCCGAGGAATGAAGAAAAACCGCAGCGAAAAATGTTAGGTCCGGAACCAGCGCCGGCAGCGGAAGAAAACCAAGCCGCCCGCGGCGGCGCCAAGCAGGTCGGCCAGCCAGTCCCAATAATCATTGCCGCTGCGCTCCGGAACCCATGACTGGTGCCATTCGTCAAGGATGCCGACGGAAGCTAAGATGCCAACAACGAGGATGTAGCGCGTACGATTGCTGAGTGTTGTGCCGAGGAACAGGGCGGCGTGAAGCAGGCCGGAACCGCCGAAAAAGTACCCGAAGTGGACGAATTTATCGAAATAGGGGATCTCAAATCCGGTTTTCACCGGAATCGGCCCGGACGAGAGGATGCACAAGATGATTAGCCAGAGGAAGAACCCGGCGAGCCAGATTTTTGGCTGAGACGGCAGGCGCATGCTAGAGCTTGCCGATCTCATTTTCGACCCGCTCGGCCAGCCACTGTTTCATCATCGATTGGTAATTAAGGAACCGCGACCGAGCGATGCGTTTGATCCGGGAGAGCATGCGGGGGTCGAAGCGCAGCGTGATGGTGGTGGACTCGCGGGAGTCCGGCTCATGCAAGGAGACGTTCATCAGCCGGGCGTCGAGTTCGTGGGTTGTCCAAAAGACAGCTTCCTCGCGTTCATCGGAAAAGGTTGGGATGTCAGCCCAAGTGCGGATGGAGGTCATCGTGGATTATTTGATTTGCGCGTACTTGCGGTCGTAGAAGCGTTGTTCGGCATCGGTCATGTCGCGTGCGGCGATGGGCCGGATGGACTTGCCGTCGGTCCAGAACGCCAGAAACAGGTAGCGGTCGCCGATGGTGCGGCCGAGGGCATAATAGCGCACCTCGCGCCGGTCCGAATCGGGTAAGAAGCGAAGCGCGAAAGGATCCTCAAGCGCCTCTTCGATCTCACGCGGCTTCACCGCCTGCAGGTCGAAATGAACATCAATCAGGTCCAGCTCCATGGCGGGAGCATAGCGACTCAAGGAGCTGAAGGAACCAGAAACTTTCCCGGCATCGGCGCAACGGCTATTCCTGGAGCGCAGCGGCAAGCGCAAGCCACTCATCGTCAAGCGTGAGAATGCGCGCGGGCATTGGCTTGCCAGCGCGCTCATACCAATAGCGGGCATTTCCGAGGTCGCCCTCGTGGCGGTGAAGGTGAGCGTGGATCCAAGCCCCGACCGGGTCGGGGAGGTCCTGGCAAAGGTCGTGGGATTTTTCCCAATGGCCGGCTTTAAGGAGCCAAAGCGCGCGCTGGGCCGGGTTGATGTCAGCGGGCGGCTTGGCTTGGGTGAGGGCGTGGGCGGCGAGATCCTGGGCGTTCATCAGCTAGGGAAATAGCGGTTGGCGGAAACTGGCATAGATTGGAATCAAGTCCAATCCCCACCATGAAGCGCTATTCCCCCCTTATCCCGCTTATTCTCATCACTCTCATGGCCGAGCCGGCGCATGCCGACCGACTGCCGATCCTCGGCGAACAGCCGTGGGCCGGGTATTTTGTCGTCCATCCGCAGCGGAAATTCAATCTGGCCATCAAAACCGATGGCTCGGCGATCCTTTTGCCCATCGCGCGGCGCGAAATGGTCCACCACCTGCGGGCCGTTCAGATTTCCGTCGTCATCCGCGAAACGCTCGCCGACGGCCGCTCCAACGTGCGCAGCATCAACCCGAACGGCTTCGAAACCAAGAATGAGCCGACCATGATGCCAACCACCGTGACCTACTCAGGCATCAGCGCCGGCAAGGGACGCTTCGAAATGACCTGGCGCTTCGAGGGCGACACGATCCGGATCAGCGGCCGCATGCTTGAGACCGAGAAATTGAAAAACCCGATGACCCTCAGTCTCCGGGTCAAGGTGCCGGACCTCGACCGCACCCGCGGCAACGCTGACTCAGACCAAGTCGATCCCCGCGCCAAGCGCGACCTATTCACCCTGACCGGCCGCAAGGACCGTCAGCGGATGCGGCCCGCCGAGGATTTCGACCCGGGCAGCCTGCCGGAGGGCGACCTTCAGGCTCTGACGATGAAATCATTCGCCTATTTCGGCCACGAAATCACCTTTTCCCATAAAGGCGGCCAGGCCTTGGGCCTCGCCACCCAAAAATCCGGCTCGCTCCTGGATGGCTTCGAAGTCGAGCTCACCCCGGATCCGAAGGAGCCCAATGCCGCTGAACTGGTCATCCAGGTGCGCTAGAACCCGCCCCGGCTGGACCTGCCCGTCCGGCCGGGGCAGGGCTTCGAGCTGGACTGGCGCATGCCTCGGCCACTCGTCAATGGAAATGCGTTCATCAGGGTTTGCGGCCAAATGTGGCTTTCCTGCAATGAGGTGAGCGGATGAATGGACTGTCGGTGATTTTCCCGGCAATGAGGTGAGCGGTCTGCGGCGTCATGGGGTTGAGCCAAAGCGGTGTCGCCGCTGCGCTTTGCCACCGCACTCCAAAAGCAGCTGCGCCGCCAGGCGGGGAATTTTATAAAAAATTCGGGTGGGGCTGGGGTGGGGTGATTGGGGGAGGGTGTTGGTTTTCAGGGTTTGGGGGAGGGGTTTTCCGGCCGTTGGGGCTAGGGATTTGGGGGGAATTGGATTGGGTGGCGGGGAGTGAGGTGTACTTGGAAAGTTTTTATTGACCCTTTTTCGGGGGCTTGGTGTACTCCAGTGCACTGAAGCGAACTTGCGTGCTCCTAAATGTCCTCCTCACTTCCATCGCTGAAAGGTCGAAAAGACTACAAGATGGACCCGAAAAACCGGGTCGCCGTCCCGCCTGAGTGGCGTCCGGCGTCTGGGGAACAGCTTCACCTGCTTCTTTCTGACAGCTATAAATTGCCTGTGGTGAAGGTATTGACAGAGGCCGAGTACAGCCAGCGGGTGGCGGATGTGGAGAATCATGCGGGGCTCAACCAGGCGCAGAAGCGCAAGCTGCTGGGTCGCTTGGCGCTGAACTGCGTGGAGGCGACGGTGAACCCGCAGGGGAAGCTGCTGGTGCCGCGGGAATGGAGCCAGGCGGCGAAGCTGGAGGCTGACATGCCGGTGGTCCTGGCCGGGCGGGGGACCTATTTCGAGATCTGGAACGTGGAAAACTTCAACCAGATGGCGGCCCTGGAGGCGGCCGAGACCGACGAGCTCAACATCGACCTCGATATCTTTTAGTTTTTTTATTTTTTCCGGATGATTTTCAAATTTCCAATTCAAGTGGCGGCGGGACATCCCGGCGTGGCTGTCGGCCTGAGTGGCCGGTTGGGAAGCGCTTTCATGGCTGGGTGGAACAGGGCCGATGGGACCGGTGCTGTTCTACCACTTTCACGCGCCACGCTTGGCCGTGCCGTCCGCTGGGTGGCAAGCCGCGTGCCGCAAGTTTTCATGGCTGGGCGGGGGAGGGTTCATGGGACGAACGCTCTCCTGCCGTCGTTTTCCGCGGCGTTTCCGGTTGCCTGCCCCGCAGGCATGGCCGGATCGGCGCAAGGCTTCATGGCTGGGTGGGAGGGCACTCATGGGACGGGTGCTCTCCTGCCGCTGTTTTCCGAGGCAACGGGTTCAGGGGGTTCCGGTTACCATGTTCCCGTGTTGCGTGACGAGGTGCTCGCCCACATGGATGCGGGTGCGGGGAAGATCATTGTGGATGGCACCCTTGGTGGTGGCGGCCACTCGGAGACGTTTCTCGAGGTTGGTGCGGAAGTCATTGGGATTGATCGCGATCCGGAGGCGCTTGAGCACGCCGGGGTGCGGCTGAGCGGATTTGGCGCGAGGTTTCGCGCCCTGCAGGGGAACTTCGGTGAGGCGGACACCTTGTTGGCAGGCGCGGGGATTGGCCAAGTTGACGGCTGGTTGATGGATTTGGGAGTTTCCTCGCGGCAATTGGATGTGGCGGAACGCGGGTTTTCCTTCATGCGCGACGGGCCGCTGGACATGCGCATGGGTCCAAGCTCGCCGCACCGCGCGGCGGACATCGTCAACACTTGGGACGAGGACGACCTGGTACGGATTTTTCGCGACTACGGAGAGGAAAAAGCCGCCAGAAAACTCGCCCGGGCGATCATCCAGCGACGCGGTGATTGCCCCTTCCAAACCACCCGGGAACTTGCCGCATGCATCGAAGCGGTCTCCCCCAAAGGCGGCCGGATTCATCCGGCCACTCGCGTTTTTCAGGCCATCCGCATGGCGGCCAATGACGAACTCGGCGCGCTGGAGCGTGCCCTGGAGATCGCCCCGCAGTTGTTGCGTCCGGGTGGGCGCTTGCTGGTCATCTCGTTCCACAGTCTGGAGGACAGGATCGTGAAGCGCTGGATGCAGCGCACCACGGCCGCTTGGCTTGACCGGCCCGAGTGGCCCGCCCCGCGGCCCAACCCGGAGCATTGGTTCCGCGCCGTGACCCGCAAGCCGGTCATGGCCGGCGCCGCAGAAACTTCCCGTAACCCACGCTCGCGCAGTGCCAAACTGCGTGTCGCCGAACGTCTCGCCAACCCCATCATCCGATGAACCGCCGCCGCACGACCGAAAACCTCGGCTCATTCTCCGTTTTCATCATCGCCATCGCCGCCATCATCGTGGCCTCAGGCGGCGTCCTGTTTGCTTATTTTAAAAACCGCCAGATCGAGGTCGCCCGGGAAATTGAAAACGTCGAGGACCGCATCGCTAAGCACGAGATGGATATCAAGACCTCCGAAATGCGCGTCGACCAGATGACCAACCGCTACGCCATGCGCGACCAATTGCGGCAGAACGGGTCCGCTCTCATCGCCATTCCGGCAAACGCAGTTGAGTCGGTGGTTCCCGAGGCATCGGCCCCGGGTGCCGTGGCGCTTGCGCAGCCATAGCATGAAAAACTCGGTCCATGCTCGTGCCCTTGTCGTGTGCCTCTTTTTGGTCGCAGGGCTGAGTGCGCTCTCGGTGCGCCTGATTCACCTGCAAATCACTGACCGTCAGCAATACGCTGAGAAGGCGGATCGTTCCTACAGCCGCAAACTCATCATTCCCGCGGAGCGCGGAAACATTGTCGACCGCCACGAGGAAATTCTCGCCAAGAACATCCCCGTGACCACCGTGATGGTGGATAAGTACCATCTTCGTGACCCGCGGATCGCGGCCAAAGGTCTGGCCTATGAACGGGCTCAACGCGAGGACGACTGGCTGCGTCTCGATGAGTCGGCCAAGGAGCGCCGGATTGCCATGCGCCGCCGTGAAATCATGGATCAGCTCGATTCGGGGCAGATCGTTGAGCAGCACCTCGCACACGCCGTCCGCGTGTTGGCTCGTCCACTCGGACTGCGCCGGGAAGAACTGCTTGATCTGATCAAAAAAACTGACCAGATGGATTTGACTCTGGTGAAGGATCTTCCAGAGGACGTTGCCGATAAGCTTGAGCAACTCGTGCAGGAGAATCGGATCCAAGGGTTCCGTTTTGAGAAGGCGCTGCGGCGGTATTACACCGCGCCGACGTATGCCCCTCATGCTCTTGGTTTCAGCACCGATGGGGTGGGTCGCTTTGGGATTGAGGCAAGCATGGAGCCCTTCCTTGCCGGACGTGACGGTTATCGGATTCTCAAGCGCGACCCGCGTGGATTCCTGATGGCCGCACACAAAGGCACGCTGATGCCGCCAAAGCGCGGGCTTGATGTCCAAATCACTCTGGACATGGGTATCCAGGCAATCGTCGAGGAGGAACTGGATGCCGCGATGATCGCCTACAAGGCCGCCAAGGCCACCGTGATCATCATGGATCCGAACAACGGCGACATTCTGGCCATGGCCAACCGTCCGCACTTTGACCTCAACGTGCGCGATCACCTCGACACCGCCAGCCTCAACTTCGCCGTCCAAGCCAGCTATGAGCCAGGTTCAACGTTCAAATCGGTGGCCGTGGCTGGCGCGTTGGAGGAAAAGCTCGTGCGTCCGGAAACTATGATTTTCTGCCACAATGGGCTTTATCGTGATGGCGCGGTTACGGTGCCTGACCATCACCCGTATGGTATGCTCAGCGTCGAGGGGATCCTGCAGAAATCCAGCAACCCGGGTGCCTATATGCTTGCCCGCCAGCTTGGCCGTGAACGCTTCTTCAAGTACGCCGCGCTGCATGGCTTCGGCAAGCGCACGGGCATCGAGTTGGCGGGCGAGAGCGCCGGGGTGATGCGTGACACGGGCAATGCAGTGGACTTCTCCCGGGTCTCCTATGGATACGCCGTGAGTGTGTCTCCGCTGCAGATGGCCGTGGCGTATGCGGCAATCGCCAACGGCGGCAAGCTGATGAAGCCGCGGATTGTTTCCAAGGTGATGGCCAGCGACGGCACGGTGGTGGAGCAGTTTGACCCGATGGTGCGCGGTGAGGTGATGAGCGAGAAGACCGCCAGCCAACTTCGCGCGGCAATGGTTAAGGTAGTTCAAAAAGGTGGCACCGCAACCTTGGCCGACATCCCCGGCTACACCGAAGGCGGCAAGACCGGCACGGCGGTGAAGCACAACCCGAACGGCCCTGGCTATCTCGCTGGGCGTTACACCGTTTCATTTGCCGGCATGGTTCCTGCGGAGAGTCCCGCGTTTGTCATGGTCGTCGTCATTGATGATCCGCAGACGACTGAGGTCACCCGCTACGGTGGAACCATTGCCGCGCCGGTTTTTGCAAAAATTGGTGGCCGCGTGGCCGCCGCGATGAATCTTCAGCCATCTGAGCCGATCGGGCCCACCAAGCCGCTGGCGACGCGCTGAACCTGTGTTAGTTCCTTCAATGAATCTTCGAGACCTCACTGCCCCGCTGTACCGACCTGTGATTTCCGGTCCGCTTGACCGCGAAATTTCGGGGATCACCGCGGACAGCCGGAATATCCAGCCGGGTGGATTATTCGTTGCCGTGCGTGGCGTTCTGAGTGATGGCCACGACCAAATCGCGGCGGCGATTGCCGCGGGCGCAGTGGCCATCATCGCGGATCGTGCTCCGGCGGAGCATCCCGCGGAGGTGACCTGGATTCACGTGGCCGACACGCGCAAGGCGCTGGGCCGGGCGGCGGCGGCATTTTTCGGCCATCCCTCGGCTGGGATGAAGCTGGTGGGCGTCACCGGTACCAACGGCAAGACGACCACGGCGTTTTTGCTGCACACGATTCTTAAAAAGGCGCTGCATCGTGCGGGCCTGCTCGGAACGATCCGGGTTGATGACGGAGAGAAGGTTGAGGAGGCCACCCACACCACGCCGGCGGCCGATGCGCTGCAGGCGCTGCTGGGGCGGATGGCTGACCACGGGTGCCGTGCGGTGGCGATGGAAGTTTCCTCCCATGGCATTGATCAGCAGAGGACCGAAGCGGTGAATTTCGATGCTGCGGTCTTCACCAACCTGACTCAGGACCATCTCGATTATCACGGCACGATGGAGCGCTACTTCGAAGCAAAGCTTGCTTTGTTTGAGCAGCTTGCGAGTGACCCGCGGGGCAAGAAGACGGTTGCGGTGGTCAATGCGGACGACGCCTACGGGAAGCTCATCATTGAGCGGATGGAAGGCCGCATGGCCCTGCTGAAGTTCGGTGTGGGCGTACACAGCGACCTGCGCGCCAACAACATCCGTCAATCGCCGCGGGGCACTGAGTTTGAGCTGGCGACCAAGGGCAAGACCTTCCTGGTGCGCACTCCGCTGATTGGGCGCTTCAACGTTTATAATACGCTCGCGGCGCTGGGTGCCGCGCAGGCGGTCGGCATTCCGATGCGTGAGGCGGTTGGCGCACTGGCAGACGCTCCGCAGGTTCCCGGGCGGATGGAAAATGTCGGCACCCGCGATGGCGTGACGGTTTTCGTCGATTACGCGCATACCCCTGATGCTCTGGACAATGCGTGCCGCACCCTGCGTGAGCTGGAGCCTGCCCGGTTGGTCACGGTGTTTGGCTGCGGCGGCGACCGTGACCGCGGCAAGCGCCCGCTCATGGCGGCGGCAGCGGCCCAACACAGCGATGCCTGTTTAATCACTTCTGACAATCCGCGGACCGAAGATCCCGAGGCCATTCTGCGGGAAATCGAGGCCGGGATGGGCCGCCTGCCGACCCGCACCATCGCCGATCGGCGTGAGGCGATCCGTTTGGCCATTCATGCCGCGGGGCCGGGCGATATCGTCCTGATCGCCGGCAAGGGACACGAAAATTATCAGGATTTCGGCACCCGCCGGGTCCACTTCGATGATCGCGAGGAAGCGCGCCGGGCGCTGCGCGATAAACCTGAACGCGAGATGCAAGAAAGGAACCCACGGCGATGAAGGGAATTGATGCCAATACCCTGGCTGGGGCGCTTGGTGCTGAACAGGTCTCCGGTGCCGATGGCGCCTGGGTCGGCAGTGTCTCGACCGACACGCGCACGCTTGCACGCGGCGCGGTGTACTTTGCTCTCCGCGGCGAGCGCTTTGACGGGCATGAATTCTTACCTCAGGCGCTGAATGCCGGTGCCGCCGCGCTGGTCGTCGAGAATTGGCCTGAAGGTCTTGATGCCCAAGGGGCGGCGGTTTTGCGCGTGCCCGACAGCCTGCTTGCCCTGCAGCGGCTGGCGTACTGGTATCGGGATACTTTGGATCTGCCGGTTGTCGCCATCACCGGATCAAACGGCAAGACCTCGACCAAGGAATTCACCGCGGCGGTTCTTGGACAGCGCTTCCGGGTCAACGCCACGCGTGGCAACTTGAACAACCACATCGGCTTGCCACTAACGGTGCTGGCTACCGAGGCCAATCATACCGCGGCTGTCTGGGAGATGGGGATGAACCACCCGGGCGAAATCGCTCCCCTGTGCGAAATCGCCAAGCCGAAAATCGGGATTATCACCAATATTGGGACCGCTCACATTGAGTTCCTTGGCTCCCGCGAGGGAATCGCCGAGGAAAAGGGCGCGCTGGCCCGTGCCCTCCCGGAGGACGGCACGCTCATCCTCTCCGCCGGCTGTGAGTTTGTGGAATATTTCCGCCAGCGGACACGCGCACGGGTCCTTTGCGTCGGCAATGGCCGCGGGATCATCCGCGCGGAAAATCTTTCCGGCACCGAAACCGGCACGGCTTTTGATCTTGTTGGGGAGAATTTCGCCCGCGCCCGGGTTCACCTCAAGGTGAGCGGCCGGCACATGGTTGCCAATGCCTTGCTCGCTGCCTGCGCGGGTCATGTCCTTGGGCTGAGCCTGGAGGAAATCGCCGTCGGCTTGAAATCCGCCGCTCCCGGAACTGGCCGCCTGCGCCGCTTCAATGCCCGCGGCGTCGCCGTCTACGACGATACCTACAACGCCAATCCAGACTCCATGGTCGCCGCTCTGGAAACCTTGGCCGAACACGTTCTGCGCGATGGCCAAAACCGCATCGCCGTCCTCGGCGACATGGCCGAACTTGGAATCCACGCCACCGATGGCCACCTCCGCGTCGGCCGCCTCGCCGCCGAGCGCGGCATTACCGTGATCGCTGTCGGCACCCTTGCCCGCCACATTGCCGAGGGCGTTGCCCAAGCCCATGGCCGCGTCGAACATTTCACCGACCAGCAAGGCGCCGTCGAGTGGCTGCGCGCCAACTGCCAGGATGGCGATGCCGTGCTCTTCAAGGGCAGCCGCAGCGCCGCCATGGAGCGGGTCATGAACCAAGTCTTTCCAGAGAACTAACCACCCATGCTCTTTGTTATCTACGATTGGTGGAACGCGGCTCTCGAGGCGGAAAACGCCGCGGGCGTCCGCGGCTGGGCCCATCAGTTTTCATTTCTCAACTTGTTGGGCTACATCACCGTGCGCGCGGCCCTCGCATTCCTGCTGGCCTTCTTTGTTAGCCTCGCCGCCGGCCCATGGGTCATCCGCAAGCTCATCTCCCTGAAAATCGGCCAGCCCATCCGCAGCGCCGAGGAGGTCCACAAGCTCCATGAACTCCACGGCAAAAAGGCCGGCACCCCCACCATGGGCGGCGTGCTCATCCTCGGCAGCGTCCTGCTCGCTCTCTTCTTCTGCGCACGCCTCCTGAATCCCTTCGTCGTGGTCACCACCTGCACCATGACCGCAATGGGGTTGTTAGGCTTCTGCGACGACTACAAGAAAATCCGCGAGAAGAGCTCCGCGGGCATCAACGCCCGCGCCAAGCTCTTCTGGCAGGTTGCCATCGCTTTGGTGGCCGGCGGCTTCATGTATTACAAGATGGAGATTTCCGGCTACGGCACCACCGCCAAGGCCATCAGCGACCTTGGCTACGTCCCCGGCTATCACCTCGGGCCAGACCCGATGCCGGTGAGCGCCATCAGCTTTCCGCTCTTTAAAACTCCGCTGCTCGACCTTGGCATCTTCATTATCCCCTTCTTTGCTTTGATCATCGTCGGCTGCTCGAACGCGGTCAACCTAACCGACGGGCTCGACGGCCTCGCCACCGGCTGCACCATCAGCGTGGGGCTGGCGTATGCGGGGCTGGCGTATTTGGCCGGGCACTACTGGATGTCCGTGGAGTACCTGGTCATTCCGCACAACCGGTTTGTTGGAGAGCTCTCCGTCGTCCTGTTAGCGCTGGTGGGAGCGAGTTTCGGTTTCCTGTGGTTCAACTGCCATCCGGCGAAGATGTTCATGGGTGACACCGGCTCGCTGGCCATTGGCGGCGCGCTGGGCATGGCGGCCATCTGCGTCAAACAGGAATTGCTGTTAGTCATCATCGGCGGGGTGTTTGTGATGGAGGCCCTTTCGGTGATTCTGCAGGTCGGCAGCTTCAAGCTGCGCGGCAAGCGGATCTTCGCCATGTCGCCGATCCACCACCACTTTGAGCTGCGCGGCTGGCATGAGAGCCAGGTCATCATTCGATTCTGGATTCTATCCGTGGTGCTGGCCCTCTTCGGGCTGGCCCTCTTGAAGATTGTCTAAGCCATGGACCTCAAAGGGAAAACTGTTGTCATCCTGGGTGCGGGCCGCAGCGGCCGCGCCGCAGCCCGGCTTGCCCAGCACCATGGGGCGCAGGTGAGCGTGCACGATGCGGGTGGTGAGGCGGCCTTGGCCGGCATGGACGCGGGGATTTCAATTCACCCGAATGCGGACGTGGCCAGCGGGCTGGCGACGCGGGCTGACTTCCTGGTCGTCAGTCCCGGGATTGAAACCGGCGGTGAGTTTGTCCAGGCGTATGCGGCCAACGCGGGCGAATTGCTCGGCGAGGTCGAGCTGGCGGCACGCTTCTATCAAGGGAAAATTGTCGGCATTACCGGCACCAACGGCAAGACAACCACCACCGAGCTGGTCCAGCGCATCCTCGCCGCCGCAGGCCTGCGCACGGCGGCCTGCGGCAACTACGGGCCGCCGTTCGCCGAGGTGGTGTTAGAGGGCAGCGCTCTCGACGCGGTGTCCCTTGAACTCAGCTCTTTCCAGTTGGAGACCATCTCCCGGCTGTGTCCAACCGTGGCTGTTTGGCTCAACTTTGCCCCCGACCACATGGACCGCTACCGGACGGTGGAGGAATATTTCGCCGCCAAGCTGCGGATTTTCTCTAACCAGACCGGGCAGGACCTCGCGGTGGTGCGTGCGGGGGAGGAGCTTGGCGATCTAGCCGCCGCGCGGGTAACCTTCACGACCGAAGACGGCCCGGCGGACTATCACTCCGACGGGGTGAGCATTTTCCATCAGGGGGTGGCGATCCTGGATATGTCTGCCACCAAGCTGCGAGGGCTGCACAACGCGGAGAACCTCATGGCCGCCATGGCTGCGACCGCGGCTTTGGGCATTTCGCCGGAGACGGTTGCCCATGCCCTGGCTGGTTACGCACCGCCGCGCCACCGCTGCGAACTGGTGCGCACGCTTGATGGCGTCGAGTACATCAACGATTCCAAGGCAACCAATCTCCACGCCTTGGAAAGCGCCCTGCGCTCGCAGACCCGTCCGGTCATCCTCATCGCCGGCGGCAAGGAAAAGGGCCTCGACTACCGGCCGTTGCTGCCGGCACTCCAACGCAATGTTAGGGCGGTGGTCACCTTCGGGCAGATCGGCGATAAGCTTGCCGAGATTTTCGGCGAGGCCACTACGGCGCTGCGCGTGGCCACGCTGGCGGAAGCTATCAAAACTGCCAGGAGCCAAGCCAAGCGCGGCGACACGGTGCTGTTTTCGCCCGGCACCTCGTCGTTTGACATGTTCAACGGCTACGAAGACCGCGGCGACGCGTTCTGCTCACTTGTTCTCGACTTGAAGTAATCCATCCCACCGCAATCCATGAAAGCATCCCAGCTCCAGACTAAACGCGTTCCAAAGAAGGCCCGCTTCCGTCTGCTCCACGCACGCATCGCAGGGCGCAAGCAGCGGGTCACGGCCACCGTGAGTCCGACGGCTCAGCTCGACTCAGACGAGCCTAACTTGAGCGTCGGTCGCGCGCTCATCGTGATTCTGTTAATCCACATCGTGGCCATCGGCGGGTATTTCTTCCACAATAACTTCCTCGCCGGCAAGTTGAGTGAGGTGGCCGTCGCGCCGCAGCCCGCGGCGGTTACCCCGGAGGCCGCCCAGGAAGCTGAGCGGCTGCCGCCCCTGCGCCACGGAGATCAACCGTACATGTTCCGATCCGGCGACACTTATGCGAGCATCGCGGCAGCCCGTGGGGTGATCGAGGACGACCTCCGGCGCATCAATGACAATATTCCGCTGCGGTCCGGGCGGATTCTTAAAATGCCCGGTCGCCGCATCCTCGCCCTGGAGCCGACCGAAATGGGCCAAATCCGGGCCCAAAGCCAGACCAATGCCGAGCGCGGGAACATCGAGGGACTCAACGACCTGTTAGCCGCCAACGCAAATGCGGCCACAACCAACATCGAGGCGGCTAAAGGTGCGGCCGCTGGCGTCCCGCTGCGGGCCATCGTGGTCAACCAGGGAGCAGCCGCCCTGAGCGGCGCGGCACCTGCCGGAAGCGGCGCGGCCTCCACCCATGTGGTCGTCAGCGGCGACACGCTGTGGCGGATTGCTAACAGTAACAAGATCACCGCCGAGGAGCTGATGAAGGCCAACGGGATCAATGACGCGAAGAAGCTCAAGCTTGGGATGACCCTCAAGCTTCCCGCACCTCGCTAAAGCCCGCTATCAAACGATCATGGGAAGCCGCAGTGCCCACTTCATCCTGTTAGCCGTTGCCGCGTTGGTCGGCATCGGGCTGGTGATGCTTGCCAGCACCAGCGTGTGGACCGAGGAAGGCCAGGATTACGCCTTGCTCAAGCGCCAGGTGGTCGCGGTGGGCATCGGGGTGTTTTTTGCGACCGTACTGGCGCTGTGCGACTACCGTCTGCTCAAGAGGTTTTGGCTGCCGATTTTTATTTTCAGCTGTGTGTTGCTGGCCCTGTGCTACACGTCGATGGGAAGAGAGATCAATGGCGAGACTCGCTGGATCCACTTGCCGATCCTCGGGCAGGTGCAGCCCTCGGAGACGGCCAAGCTCGCTGTGGTGGTTGCTTTGGCTGCCTGGTTTGCCCAGTATCAGGCTGAAACTCGGCGGTTTCTGCGCGGATTTGCCGCGCCCTGCGGGCTTCTGGGTCTCTCGATCGGCTTGATCTTCTTTGAAAAGGACATGGGCACCGCGGTGGCCCTTGGGGCGGCGGGATTTTGTGTTCTCATCATTGCCGGGAGCCGCCTGCTCTACCTGGTGCCCGCGGCCATCTCGGGGGCGGGAGCTTTCGTGTATTTCGTCATGTCCGACGCCCACCGGATGGGCCGGATCACGGCCTTCCAGGACCTTGAGGCCAACAAACAAGGGATGGGCTATCAGCAGTGGCGCAGCGTGCTGGCCTTCGGCAACGGCGGGCTCAACGGGCTTGGCCTCGGCAACGGCGCGGAAAAGCACGGCTATCTGCCCTTTGCCCACACGGACTTTATTTTCCCCATGATCGGTGAGGAACTTGGCCTGTGGTTTGCCCTCGGCTGCGTGCTTTGCTACGTCCTCATCGCGGTTTTCGGGATGCTCATCTCGGTGAACGCCCCGGACCATTTCGGTCGCCTGTTAGCTGCCGGAGCCACCTGTGCGATCATTTTCCCGGCCATCCTCAACATCGGGGTGACCACCGCGGTGCTGCCCAACACCGGGCTGCCGCTCCCGTTTGTTAGCTACGGAGGGTCCAACCTGGTCTTCAGCTTGTTGGTCATCGGGGTGCTCGTTTCCGTTCACCGGCGCAGCACCTACGCGAAGCGCACGGAGTTGCCGGTGATCAAGGAGCGCAAGCTGGCAATCCGCCTGTGAGGCTGGATTGCGGGGGGGGCGGCGGGCCTCATTGTGCCCAGGAAATGGGTATTTCACGCGCCCGGCAGTGAGGCAGGTTGACAGGGCTGGATCAGTTGACCAACGTGATACCTGCCGCGTTCGATTGGTCGTCGTCGCCCGTGTGCTAGAACTCCTTTCACGTCCCATCCAAATCCGTGTTTTCAAACGAAGCCTATCTGATCGAATTGCTGCTAGAGTCCGGAACGGTCACTCCTGAGCAGCTCCATGCGACTCAAGGTCGTTTGCGGCCCAACGAAACGTTGCTGGAGCATCTTTTTGCCAGCGGCGAGGTCCTGCAGGAGAGCGTGGCGCAGGTTTTGGCCAGCAACGCGGGAACCAGCTTCATTGATCTTGAGCACACGCCGATTCCTCCGGACGTTTTTGCGCTTATTCCCGAGGAGGTCGCCCGGCGCTTCCGGGTTATTCCGGTGGCCGATGACGGCGTGTACCTCACCGTCGCGGTGGCTGACCCGCTTGACTTCGAGTCACTTGACACCCTGCCCCACGTGCTCAACCGCGAGGTGAACACCGTCTGCGCCACTCCTTCGGCCATCCGCGCTCTGATCCGCCAAAACTACGGCGGTGAGGACGACAAGGTGGCCGCTGCGGTCGACGAGAGTATCCATGTCGGTGGCGAGGGTGCCGACGCGGACACCGATGTGGGCGACGCGCCTATTATCCGCATGGTCTACCGGATCTTGATGGAGGCCTTCAAGATGCGCGCGAGCGACATCCACATTGAGCCGTTAGAGACGACGGTGCGCATCCGCTACCGGGTGGACGGGCGCCTGATAGAAGCGGACAATCATCCCAAGAAGCTTCTGCCGCCGATCATTGCGCGCCTCAAGGTGATGAGCGGGACGATGAGCATCGCCGAAAAGCGCCTGCCGCAGGACGGCCGGATCCAGATCAAGGTGGCCGGCAAGGAGGTTGACCTGCGGGTTTCCTCGGTGCCGAGCAACCATGGCGAGAGCATCGTGATGCGGATTCTCGACAAGTCCTCGCTGGTGCTGGGGCTGCCCGAACTGGGGTTTTTCTCCGACGACCAGGAATTGTTCAACAAGTTCCTCGGCATGCCCGACGGCATCATCCTGGTCACCGGGCCGACCGGCTCAGGCAAGACGACGACCCTCTACGCCTGCCTCAACGTCATCAACCGGCCGGACAAGAAAATCATCACCGTGGAGGATCCGGTGGAGTATGAAATGCCCGGCATCAACCAGGTCATGGTCAAAACCGACATCGGCATGACCTTCGCCGCGGCCCTGCGCGCCATGCTGCGCCAAGCGCCTAACATCATCATGCTCGGTGAAATTCGCGACGCGGAAACGGCCAACATTGCCATCAACGCCTCGCTAACAGGCCACCTGGTGTTCTCCACGCTGCACACCAACGACGCGCCAAGCGCGGTAGCGCGTCTGGCGGACATCGGCATCAAGCGCTTCCTGATCGCCTCGGCGGTGCGGGCGATTGTCGCCCAGCGGTTGGTGCGCAAGCTCTGCCCGGCCTGCAAGGTCCCCTCCGCGCTCACCGACAAAGAGTTGCGCGCCCTCCGCCTGGACGCTGCGCGGATGACCGAGGCGACGATCTTTGTCGCCAATGGCTGTGAAAAGTGCCGGGACACCGGCTACAAAGGCCGGATGGGCATTTTTGAGATCTTTGAGATCGATGACGAAGTGCGCCACATGATCAACGAGAACCTCTCAACCGGCCAGCTGCGCAAGCGGGCCCGCGAGTTGGGGATGCGCTCGTTGCGCGAGGACGGAATCCGCAAGGTGCTCTCCGGACTAACAACAGCGGCGGAGGTCATCCACGTGACGATGTCCGACCTAGACTGACCCCCCCCAACAATTTTCCGAAGAGCATGGATAACAATCAAGTCATCGACCTATTCACCAGCCGCGGGATGGTCGACCGCGGCCTCGCCGAGGACATCCGCGCGGAAATCCTCAACAGCGGCAAGGTGCTGCCGCAGATTTTGGCGGACTTCCAGATTATCTCAACGCCAGACGACCTATGGGCGATAGTGGCTAGCGAGCTAGGGGCGGATCTGATTGATCTGAGCCGCTGGACGCCGCCTAACGAACTCTTGGCGCTGGTGCCCGCGGGCATGGCGCGGCTGCACGGGGCGCTGCCGGTGAACTTCACCGCAGAGGGCCTGCAGGTAGTGTTGGTTGATCCGCTCAATCCGCAGACGGTTGAGGATCTGCGCTTTGCCTTGGGCAAGGAGATCATTGTGGCGGTGGCTCCGGACTACCTGGTGGAGAAGAAGATCAACGAGTGCTACGGCGGCGAGGGCAAGGCGATGGAGGAGCTGCTCAAGCAGCTGGAGGTGGGGGTGAATGGCGAGGTGAACATGGCGGACATCGAGGCGGAGGCTAACTCCGCGCCGATCATTCGTTATGTTGACCTGGTGCTCTATCAGGCGATTCGTGAGAAGGCCTCGGACATCCACTTTGAGCCGTTTGAGAAGGACTTTAAGATTCGCTATCGGGTAGACGGATCGCTTTACGAGATGGCGCCGCCGCCGCTGCATTTGGCGTTGCCGATTTTATCGCGCATCAAGGTGATGGCCAACCTGAACATCGCCGAGCGGCGGATTCCGCAGGACGGGCGGATCGTCAAGCAGGTGGGGGAAAAGAGCGTGGACATGCGGGTGTCCTCGCTGCCGACCCAGCACGGGGAAAGCATCGTGCTGCGCGTGTTGGACCGCTCGGCGGTCAACCTGGACTTGGATGCGCTTGGCTTGCCCAAGCACGTGGACAACTACGTCCGCGAGACCATCCAGAAGCCCAACGGGATCTTCATTGTCACCGGGCCAACCGGGGCGGGCAAGACGACCACGCTCTACGCTGCCCTGCGGGAGATCAACACGATTGATTCCAAGCTGCTTACTGCGGAGGACCCGGTTGAGTATGACATTGACGGGATCATCCAGATTCCGGTGCAGGAAAGCATCGGGCTGACGTTTCCGCGGATTTTGCGCGCGTTCCTGCGCCAGGACCCGGACCGGATCATGGTCGGGGAAATGCGCGATTTGGACACGGCGCAGATTGCCATTCAGGCCTCGCTGACGGGCCACTTGGTGCTCTCGACCCTACACACCAATGATGCGGCCGGTGCGATCACGCGTCTTATTGACATGGGCGCGGAGCCGTTTCTGGTCGCGGCGTCCTTGGAAGGGATTCTCGCCCAGCGGCTATTGCGGACCATCTGCAAGGAGTGCCGGAGTGCCTACGAGCCGAGCGAGGCGATTCTGAGCCAGTTGGGCGTCTCGCCGCACGAGCTGGGCGACAAGAACTTTTACACCGGACGCGGCTGCGAAGCGTGCGGCCAGACCGGCTACCGCGGGCGGATTGGCTTGTTTGAGCTGTTGGACATCACCGACCCGATCCGCGAGCTCATCACCGAGCGGGCGCCGACGGTGGTCATCAAGCAAAAAGCCATTGAGCTGGGAATGATCACCCTGCGGGAGGACGGCCTGCGCAACATTTACGACGGGGTGACGACCATCGAAGAAGTCCTGAAGTACACGTAAAACACCGCTGCTCAGCAGGTTTCAGCCCGTCCTTGCCCCCCGTGCTTGATTTTGATATTCCTATCCAACTCGATTTAAAACCCATTCATGGCTACCTATCTTTACACTGCGCTCACGGCTAACGGCGAGCAGACGACCGGCACCGTCCAGGCGGGCTCGGAACCCGATGCCATCCAGCAGATCAAGGGGCAAAACCTGTTTCCGACGCAGATTGTCGAGCAGGGCAAGGGATCGCTGGCAAGTGGCAAGGGCAAGGCGGGAGCCGCCGTCAAGGGGAAGGCCAGGGCGCGCAAGGCGACCGGTGGACGGGTCAAGCCAAAGGTGATGATGATCTTCACCCGCCAGCTGGCCACGCTGATTGATGCGGGCTTGCCGCTTTTGCGCGGGTTGACGGTTTTGGCCAAACAGGAGCCCAACGTGGTCTTGCGCAACACGATCAACTCGTTGGCCGACTCCGTCCAGGGCGGCTCGACGTTCTCGGAGAGTTTGGCGCAGCACCCGCGGCTGTTCAACAAGCTCTTCGTCAACATGGTCAAGGCTGGCGAACTTGGCGGTGTGCTTGAAGTGGTGCTAACCCGTCTGGCCGAATACTCGGAAAAGGCCCACAAGCTGAAGAACAAGATTGTTTCCGCGATGGTCTACCCGGTGATCGTCATGTTCATTGCGTTGGGCATCATGAGCTTCCTGATGTTGGTCATCGTGCCGAAGTTCGAGGTCATGTTCACGGACATGGGGGTGAAGCTGCCGCTGATTTCCCAGGTGGTGTTTGGATTTTCGAAGTTTTTCCTGGCCGCCCCGTACCTGCTGCCGAATGCCGCATGGACACTGCTGTTGGCCATCGCCATGGCGATCCTGTTCAATATGTGGGGCAAGACCAAGGGCGGGCGCGAACATATCGACGCGTTCAAGCTGCGCCTGCCAATTTTTGGAGATATTCAGCGGAAAAGTGCCGTTTCCCGGTTTTCGCGAACCCTCGGGACCTTGGTGACCTCCGGCGTGCCGATTCTGCAAGCCCTGAATATCACCCGCGACACAGCCGGCAATGTCATCATCGCCAATGCCATCGACAAGGTGCACGAGGCCGTTAAGGAGGGTGAGTCAATCGTCACGCCGCTCAACGCCAGCAAGGTTTTCCCGGCCATGGTCATCAGCATGGTCGACGTGGGCGAGGAAACCGGTCAGCTCCCCGAGATGTTGCTCAAAGTCGCCGATGTTTACGATGACGAGGTCGACAATGCCGTCACGGCGCTCACCTCGATCCTCGAGCCGGTGATGATCGTGGTGCTCGCGCTGGTCGTCGGTGCGGTCGTGTTTGCACTCTTCCTGCCACTCATCGAGATTATCAAAAACATGGACCAGGTTTAAAACGCCTCCCGTTCCCCAATCGCATGAAATCAACCACTCGCGCGGACCTCCGGCGCTCAGGCTTCACTCTTGTTGAGCTGCTTGTCGTCATCGGCATCATTGTGATCCTTTCCGGCATGTCCCTTATGGGCTTCCAGCGGGTCATGCGCCTGCGCGACGATGCGAAGACGCGGGTCCAAATTACTCTCCTGGCCACCGCGCTTGACGGCTATAAGGCAACCTATGGCGTCTATCCGCCAGGGGATGGCGGGCCAACCTCGACGGCGGTTTTGCGCACTGAGCTCTTCCCGGCGAAGGGGGCGGCGGATGGTGACAAGGTGTTCCTCCCGGACCTTGCGCCGACCAACAACCAGGGCTGGGGCGGCACCGGTCCGGTTGTCGACCCATTCAAAAACAACTTCCGCTACCGCAGTCCTGGCACGCGCAACGTGTCTGATTTCGACCTCTGGAGCCTCGGCCACGACGGGGTGGAAGGCACCGGCGACGACATCACCAACTGGACCAACTAGCAAATTAGGGGGAAATCGCTCGACAGTGGCGGCAGATCGTCTTTCTTGGCTCTGCCATGATGAGCGATGAACTTTCCGCCGCAGGAGAAGCTTCCAGCGGGAATCCCGCTTCCGGGGCTGATTCCAAACCGCCCCGGCGTCAAGCGACCCGCGGCCCGCGCCGCGATAGCCGCGGCGGGAAGGATCGCCAGCGCGCTGAGCCGGTGCTCGTAGCGCGCGACAAGCAACTTTCAAACCCCCAAGTTATGACTGACGAACCGGAAGCATCTTCAACCGAGCTTGGTGTGCCCGCCGAGCGCCCCGAGAGGCCAGAACGCCCTGAGCGTCAGGCTCCGGTCGGCAATGTTCGGGATGCGCGCAGCCGTGCTGCCCGGGAGGAGGCGGATGCCGCACCCCGCGAGGAAAATGAAGAGACGCTCCACGAGCGCGACGACCAGTCGCCGCCGCGGGACCCGGTGTCGGGAGAATCGTCCGGCGGTGAGGACGAGGGCGGTGAGGATGACCGTGCGGCGCACCGCAAGGGCCGCAACAAGCGGCGCCGCCGGGGCCGCGGCGAGGACGCCGAAGGGCCTTCGTTTGGGGCTGCCCCGGAGCGACTGGCCCTTGATCCTGAGGAGGTTTCCAAGCGGGCGTGGAAGATTTACCTCGGTGAGGTCAGCGAGGAAGGACTTGCCCTAATCAATGACAACACCGCGCGGGAGATGGCCAAGCGCAGCTTCCGGCTGGCGGAGATCTTCATCGAGGAGCAATCCCGCCGCGGCTGATTCCGCCCCGCGTGAGCGGCGGCCATGCATGATCAAGGCGTTTTCCCCTTGTGCATCTTCGTGTGCAGGGGGACGCTCCGCCTCCCAGTCAGCAGCTTGCCATGTCGGAGAATCCATCTTTTGCCGCAATCGGTCGTGTTTTCGCCGAGAATCAGCGATTCGCAGTCCTCAGCCACATGCGCCCGGACGGTGATGCGATCGGTTCCCAGCTCGCTCTCGGGATTGCCCTGCAGCGGGCCGGCAAGACGGTCTTCTTTATCAACGAGGACGGCCTGCCCGAAACCCTCGCCTTCCTTCCGGGTTCCGAGCGCATCCAACAGCCGCCCGCCGAACCGCTAGAGATCGATGTGGCCATCGCCCTGGATACCGCCGCCAAGCCGCGCCTCGGCGCCCGCTCGATCGCCGCGGCCTCACGCGCCAAGCTCTGGATCAATATCGACCATCACCTCTCCAACCCGGGATACGGCGATATCAACCACATCGACACGTCCAGCCCGGCGACCGGACAGATCATCTATCAGCTGCTAACTGCCTTGGACCTGCCGCTAGGGCCTGAGAGCCGTGACTCGATCTACGTGGCTGTTTCCACCGACACCGGGTCCTTCCAGTACCCCGGAACCACCGCGGCGACTTATGAGATGGCCGCCGACCTGCTGCGCCGCGGCTTGGATGTTGGGCGGATCAACTCGCAGACCTACGATAACCATCCGTTTCGCCGCGTCGAGTTGATGCGCGCCTTGCTCAATACCTTGAAACTCAGCGCCGACGGCCGCATTGCCCATTGGCACATGACCGAGGCCACGCGCGCCAAACTGGACCTCCAGCCCGATGACAGCGAGGGGCTTATCGATATCATCCGGGGCATCAACGGGGTCGTCGTAGCCGCCTTCTTCGAAGAACTCGCCGACGGCCAAATCCGCGTCTCAACTCGCTCAAAGGATCCCGCCGTCAACGTCTGCTCCATCTGCAGCCAGTTCGGCGGCGGCGGACATGCCCTCGCTGCCGGCATCCGCATGCCCGGACCGCTTGCCGAGGCCCAACAGATGGTTCTCGACGCCATCCAAAACGCGCTGCCGACGGTCTAGCAGGGTTGCGCGCTGATAATTTTTCCGAATCTCCCAAAATTAACATGAGCATGGATTTCTCAGAACCCAGCGGGGTTCTTCTCGTTGATAAGGCCGGTGGCATGACCTCGCATGACGTGGTCGCCATCGCGCGGCGCGCCCTGAATATCAGGAAAATCGGCCACTGCGGCACGCTTGACCCGATGGCCACTGGCTTGCTGATGCTCGTTGTTGGCCGCGCGACGAAGATCCAGGACCTGCTCATGAGCGAGGACAAGGAGTACGAGGGGACTCTAACACTCGGGGCCACCACCTCCACCCAGGACAAGGAAGGCCAGGTCATCGAGGAGCGGGAAGTGCCGGAGCTAAGCGAAGCGCAGGTTGCCGCGGCGTTTGACAAGTATGTTGGGCCTTTCGAGCAGATCCCGCCGATGGTTTCGGCCATCAAGATGGACGGCGTGCCGCTCTACAAATTGGCGCGCAAGGGCTTGGAGGTTGAGCGCGCCCCCCGCCCGGTTTACATCACCAAGTACAAGCTCACCCGCACGGAACTGCCGGAGGTGGATTTCGTGGTGAACTGCTCCAAGGGGTTCTACGTCCGCACTTATGCCCACGACATCGGCGCTTTGCTTGGCTGCGGCGGCCACCTCAGTGCCCTGCGCCGCACCCGTTCAGGCAAGTTCAACCTCGATCGCGCCGTGCCCGTCGCCCTGCTCAAGGCCGGCGACCGCGAGGCAATCGCCAAGGCCATGGTCTCCCTCGCCGAGATCTCCCTGATGCGCGGCGCCTAAGGGGTGCCCCCCAAGGAGTAGCGACTTCAGTTGCTTTTCCTTGGACCCGGAACGCGCTGTGCCTAAATGTCAATCGCGTCAATCGGGTCAACCGGGTCAACGCTCCCTCCGCGGCGGCGCCGAAGAAGCGGGTGCCGGGCGCGGGTGAGTAGGCGGGAGCCTCCCCCAAGGCATGCCGCAGCGAGCTGCGAGCATCCCAGCGGTAGCTTTGCTTCAGCAGTCCACGGTTAGCCTGCGCCACACATTATATTATTTACTGGAAATCCCGGAGAGCCACGAGATTCATTGTTCTCTACGCATCCGTTACGGGCGGATTGCCTCGGATTGGGAAATGACATGGCAGGGGGGCGGGAGTTTTTTGTGGAACGCATAACCCGCTGGAAATAATGGCCTAACAACCCGGGGCGGGCCGGGTGGCACAGGTGGCATATCTTTTCATCTTGCCCGGGGAGATGAACTAACATATCAGGATAGGTGATTCTGGATTGATCGCGTTTGGTCTATCTGGTTTCGCCATGGCGAGGCACCATCATGCGGATGTTGTTTGCGGCCGTGGGAAAACCCCTCATCTCCTCCTCGAGCATATGATACGTCGACTTGTCTGCGTCTGGCTTCTCGTTGCGGGCGCCCTCGCCCATGCCCAACAGAATGTTACGGTTTTTGTGGTTGATCCGGTTGACCGCCTGGCGGGCAAGACGCTGCTCGGAGAGTGGGCAAGCGCGGGCAACCTTGAGAGTTGGACCGGTAGCGGCGTTACGGGCCTGGGCTCCTCCGGCGGCTCCCTGATAGGCAGCGACGCTTCCGCCACGCTCGATGCCTCGGTGAGTCGCACGGGCTTGGTGAATGGCCCCGATCTTGACCTTGGCTTCAACGACTACCTGCAGATTCGCCTGCAGGTGCCCTCGGCCTACACCGGAGGCGTTAGGTTCGAGTACGGCACGACGGTCAACCCGGGCTTTGCCGCGACCCGGCAGTTTGTCCTGCCCGCTTCTAAGATCATCAGGGATGGGGCGTTCCATACCTATCGCATAGACCTGGGTCTTGAGGTCTTCTGGCGCGACCGGCTCAGGGATCTGCGCATCACGCCGCTGCTGGCCACCACCGGGGCGTTTCAGATTGATTATGTCGAGGTGGGCGATGTGGCCGGCACCGCGCCGGCATTGAACCTGGTGACTAACTTCAAGCCGGGTCTCAGCGCCTCCAACACTAACAGGCTAGAGAGCAAACACATCTGCGTCTGGTGGGATCCGGCCGACACCACCTTCACCTTGGTCCATGCCCGGCGGGTCTTGCGGATGTGCGAGGAGAGCTACCAGGTGTTTTGCCGCAAGCTTGGCTACACCGAGCCGTTCCGGGAGTTCGGCTCAACGACGACGCCGCGCTACAAGCTGAACTTTCTTACGTGGTACGACGGGTATTGGGCCGGCGGCTTCAACAACCGGTCGCACATGAATGTCGGCACCGGCGGACTGGCTGACGAGGGATGGGGCAATCCGGTCCCGCACGAGTTTGGCCACGCGGTGCAGATGGCCCAGGCGGGCAACCTTGATGGCGGCCACTGGGAGAGCCACGCCAACTATCTTCGCGCCGGGCGCAATCTTCACTTCTATGCCGTGATCCCGAACGCCTCCCCAGGCCTCGACAACCTAACTGGCAACTCCAACTACCGCCCCGACCATCCGCGGCACATCTATGCCGACCAGCGCTATTACCTGTCGCTGGACGACTACGGAACCCAGTTTGGCCTTCCGGCCAACTTCGCGGCAAGCGCCTGGCGTGACGGCGCGTCGGGCAAGACGTTGATTGAGAAGTTAGCCGCGGTGCTGCCGGCCGGAACCTCGGTGAAGGACGTGGCAGGGGAGGCCTGCAAGCGCTGGCCGATGTTGGATTTTGTCGAGAAGACCCGCATCCGCGCCCAGCACTGGGGTTCGGCTTCTAACCGCGCGGGCCACTTCTGGCGCCAGGGCGCCCAGCTCACCCCGCTGCAGGACAGGCCGGGCTGGTACCGGGTGCCGCTTGAGCGTGCGCCTGACAACTGGGCCTATCAGATGCACAACCTAACAGCCAGTGCTGGAGCCACGGTCACCGCGCAGATTCGCGGGCTGGATCTTCCCGGCACGGGCGAGGACTGGCGCTGGTGTTTTGCGGCGATCTCCGCGGGCGACAATGTCCGCTATTCGCCGATGTATGCGCCCGGCTCGCAGAGCTTCACGCTCACGGCGAGTGAGACCCAGGTGCTCTTGATCGTCACTGCGACGCCCGCGGCCACGGCGATGGATCTGGGGACGCTCAACAACCTCAAGCCGGTCGACAAGCACCCGGATCGCTTGCGCTATCACTACGAGGTGCGCCTGGTCAACGCCACGCCAACACCGCATGCCTATGCGGTTGCCAACCCAACAGGATATAGGGTCCATGGCAATGGCGGCGGCATTGTCGGCCCGTCGGCCACGGTGGCTTCAACCGCCTATGTTGGACCTGGCGCCAAGGTGTTGGGATCGGCGCGGGTGCTGGGCACCGCGCGCATTGAGGACCGGGCGGTGGTGCAGGGGAGTGCGACGGTGCAGGGCAGCGCGGTTGTTAGCGGGGCGGCCATGGTGGATGGCAATGCGCTCGTCGAAGGCTCGGCACGGGTGCGCGACCGGGCGAACATTGTCAATGGCGCGGTGCTGCGGGGCCGGGCTTTGGTCGAGGGCTACACCAAGGTGGAGAACACGACGGTGACCGACGACGCGGTGGTGCGCGGCTGTGCCAATCCGTTTGGCGGAGTGGTTAGCGGCACGGCGATTCTGGACCACGACTACTCAATGGGCTATACCGTTAGCAGCGGGGTGCACTTCAGCCACATCCCGTGGGACAACTACTGGAATGGCTACTATGCCCAGACGCTGAGGACTCCACGCGGCCTGGTTGCCAGCTACCGGACTGAGGAGAGCGACTCGGAAGTCTGGTGGGACGAGTTTGGGGCCTTGCACGGGTTTGTGCGTGGCAATCCTGTGCGGCCGGTGGATGCGGAGACCGCTTCACGCGTGATGCTTTTTGACGGCGTGGACGATTACGCGGTGTTAGACCGGAGTTTGGCGGACACGACACGTTTCTCCTTCTCGACCTGGGTGAAGCCGGGGAATGCGGTTGGAACCGTCGAGCCTCTGTTGTTTCTTGGCAGCAGTGCAAGCAAGGCCCTGAAGATCGTGCGCAACTCGGCGGGCAAGGCCGTTTTCACCCTTAGTGATGGGGCGTCCACCGTCACGCTCACCAGCACCAGCGTGCTGCCGGCCAATCAGTGGCGGCATGTCGCGGTGACCCTCGATGGCAGCACCGGCACGCTCTATGTGAATGGCGCGCCGGAGACGACCAGCGCGGTGATCATGACGCCGCTAAACGTTCTAGCAGCTAACAGTGGCAGCGTGGCCCAGGCTAACTATCTCGGCCGTGACTGGGCCGGTGCGCTGATGAAGGCGCATTTTGAGGATGTGCGTTTTTACAATGTGGCGATGACGGCAAGCGAGGTGCGGGCCGAGTCGGCACGGCGCGGAAATGTCGCTGGGCAGTTCTCGCCGAGCGTTGCGAGCAACTTCAACGGCACATCCACCATCGCTGAGAGCGGGGTGAGGAATGGCCGGGTGCGCACGCTGAGCGCCTGGGCCAAGCCGCGGACCTCGGATGATGTCAGCAACTATGAAGCGATTTTTGACAGTGCCGATGAGCGCAGCGGGCGCAGGGGGAGCGGCATCGGCCTGGACGCGGGCAAGTGGATTGCCCGCCTGGACAACGTAGGAAACTGGAACACCAATGTTTCGGCCAGCCTCGGCGTCTGGCAACACGTGGCACTGGCCTTCGACGGCAGCACCGCAACGCTCTTTGTCAATGGCGTGCAGGCAGCCACCCGCACCTACGCGGGCCCGGCGACCGACTCGGACGCGGCGGGGAAAAACTACCGGATCGGTTTTTCCCAAACCACCGACAGTGTCAGCTCGCGCCAGTACTTTGACGGTTTGATCCTCAACGCACGCGTCCACGACCGGGCGCTCACTGCGGCGCAGATCCTCCTCGATAGCGATGGCGACGGAACCACGGACAGTCAGGAGGCGGATGCCGGCACCAATCCGATCGCCCCGGACGGCACCGGTCCCCAGTCCTTCGTGATCACCGCCACGGCCGGTTCGGGCGGGATCATCAGCCCGGCTGGCACCACAACCGTTAGCTCGGGCGGCACCCAGACCTACACGATCACCGCCAACGCAGGCTTTGTGATCAACAACGTGCTGGTCGACGGCACCGCGCAAGGGGCAATCGGAAGCTACACCTTCAGCGGCGTGACCGCCAACAGGACGATCAGCGCGAGCTTCCAGACGAGCAGTAGCGGCGGGATTCCCCTCACCGGAGACCTGCTGTTCTCCGCGGTGACCGATGACCTTCCCGCCAGTGGCGGCACGGGCGCGTGGCCGACCTATCTGCCGGCCGGCGCCAGTCTAACTGCCATGGCCACTCCAACAGTCGAATCCATCAGTGGCAGGAAGTGGGTTGATAACATCTACGCTGATGGGGACGGCTTCCGCCAGGGACTCTACGGGAGTGCCATTCCCGTGAATGGCGCGACGGTGGTGGTGGCGGTGAAGCCGAAGCGCAATGGCGTGGCCACCCCCTGGACCTCGGTGGTGGACGTCTTTTACGACCGTCTGGTGTTGGGGGTGGCCAATGACACCGGGCAGGTGATGGTCCGGCGCAACGGCAGCCTCGTTTACGGCTCGGTGGCCAACGCCATCCCCAACGGCCAGGCGACCATCCTCTCGCTGGTTGTCCAGCCCACCGGCCAGTTCACGGTGTTTGCCAATGGCGTGCAGGTCCTTGAGGACACCAGCGCAAGCAGCATGGGCTCGCTGGTTCCCAACATTGCGGGCAGCTTTGCCAACAGCATCAATGTTGGACGTAACAACCCGGACGGTTGGACTACGTTCAACGGGAACATCGGCGATGTGTTCGTCTACAAGACGGCGCTGACCAGCGCACAGCGCCAGCAGCTTGAGGCAACGCTGCGCGCGAAGTTCATCCCCAGTACAGCAACGGTGCCGCGTACGGCCGACCTGTTGTTCTCTGCCGTCACGGACAACTTCCCGGTCAGTGGCCACACCGGCCCGTGGCCAACCTACCTTCCAACAGGTGGAGTGCTCGCCACCATGGGAACTCCAACCGTGGAAACGCTCAGTGGCACGAAGTGGGTCAACAACCGGCGGGCGGACAGCGACGGCTACCGGCTGGGACGCTACTCCGCGGCCATCCCGATGAACGGCGCGAGCATTGTGGTGGCCGTCAAGCCGCGGCGCAACGGGGTGAGCACCTCGTGGACCTCGGTGGTGGATTTGTTCTACGACCGGCTCGTCCTAGGCGTGATGAATGACAACGGGCGGGTTATCGTGCGGCGCAATGGAAGCTTGGTTTTCGGTTCGGTGGCCAATGCCATCCCCGACCGCCAGTCCACGGTGCTGAGTCTGGTCGTCCAGCCAAGCGGGACCTTCAAGGTCTTCGCCAACGGCAGGGAAGTCCTCGACGACACCACCACCAGCCCGATGTCCTCCCTTGTGCCCAACGTCGCTGGAACGTTCGCAAACTCTATCAACGTGGGCCGCAACAATCCGGACACGTGGTCGACCTTCAACGGCAATATCGGCGATGTCTTTGTCTACAAGGTTGCCCTGAGCGGCTCCGAGCGGCAGGGGCTTGAGCAGTTGCTAACAACGAAGTTTGTGGCGCCCGCGCCGTTGGTGGCGGCAAGCGGCGGGGCCGGGTTGTACGAGGCGCTGATGGCCCCGGTCATCGAGGCTTTGGTGCCGTATTCGACACCGTGAGATTTGTTTGGTTAGGCGTCCCGCCGCGTGCTGTTCCGTGCTTTCGGGCTTGGAGTCGCCGCGGCGGGATTGTTTGGTAGGGAATGCTGATAGACCAAACTTGCCGCCAGATCCGCCGGGGAGTGTTTCTGGCTGCCATCCTGCTAGGCCCGGCCGGCTGGTGTCTGCCGGAGGGCAATGACGGGCTGGCGTCGAAGTATCCTGGCGACGAGGGGATGGCGGGGGATGCGGCGGTGATTTCCCATAACAACTTTGAGGCTGGGGAGGTGAAGGGGAAGTGGGACAATGTTTATCATGCGGCGAACATCCGGATGGCGGTGGAGGCGGAGAACGTCCATGGCGGGAAGCGGGCGTTGGAGTTGAGCGTGCCCCAACAGCAGGACGAGGTCGCCAATGCGCTGGTCAAGAAGCTGGGTGGCGGCTTCGACATCGTGTTCTTGCGTTACTATTCGAAGTTTGATGCGGGCTTTGAACAAGTCGGCTCAAGCCACAATGGAGGATTTCTCGCGGCGATTGCGCCCGGGCTGGCGTATGCCACGCCGGGAGTGCGGGCGGATGGGAGCAACAAGTTCATGGCGAGCCTGGAGAACTGGCGCGAGGAGGCGGCGACGGCCTCGCCCGGCGAGCTCAACGTTTATTGCTACCATCCCGGGCAGCGCAGTGACTTTGGTGACCACCTGTTTCCATCGGGGAAGGTATTGCCGCTCCGCTACTTGTCCGGCGACTACGGGCCCGGGTTCGTGGCTCGTGAGGACCTGCGCCCGGAGCTTGCACGCTGGTATTGCTACGAGCTGATGCTGAAGGCCAACACCCCGGGGCTGCGCGACGGCCAGATTGCCTGCTGGCTTGATGGGAAGCTGGTTGCGAACTTCCCCAAGCTCCGGCTGCGCGACACCCAGGAACTCAAGATCAACCACGCCCGCCCTTGATCTCCACATTCGCAGCAACACCCGGCGGGAAAACAAGAAGTTCTACGATGACGTGGTCATCGCCACGAGCTACATCGGGCCGATGGTCGGTGGGGAGAAGATTCAACGTTGAAGTCCCAATGGAATTCCTCAAGTGTGCGGACGCTCATGAAGCTTTTATCCCTTGCCGCCGTGCTCCTGCCCCTGACTGTCTCAGCCCAGAATGATGCCATCAGCAACTTGGAGCGGGCCGAAAAATTTGGCGGCACCGCCCGCACCCTGATCGTCGGCGGCGATGTGCGCATGCACTGGTCGCCGGGCGACAGCCACCTCATTTGGCGCGTCGATACGGGCCGCGAGAGCCATGAGTTTTTCCTGCTCGATTTGAAGACGGGGAAGAAGATCCCCGCCTTTGACCATCAGGCGCTGGCCACCGCCTTGGGCGAGGCGGCGGAAAAGCCGGTCGAGGCAACCCGCCTGCCGGTGGAAAATGTTGAGTACGTGGACGCCACAACGCTGCGCTTCAGCGCCCTGGGCAAGGCATGGAAGTTTTCTGCGGGCAACGTGACCCCGGACGCGACGCCGCCAAAAGAAGGTGCGAGCCTCTGGCTGGCGCCGGAGGATGCGCCAAAGGGAAGCATGCGCGATGGCGAGCCGACCTCGATCATCGTCGAAAACGCGACCGGCGGGGAAATCGAAGCCTTCTGGATCGCCGACGACGGCGAGCGCCGCTCGTACGGCAAGGTGGCCGCCGGGGAGACATTCTCCCACGGCACCTATGGCGGCAATCTGTGGTTGATGGTCAACGCCAAGGGCGAGCCACTCGCGGCCATCGAGGCACCCGATGTCGCTACGGTCGCCAAGCTAACAGGCCGGATGGTCCCGGTGGTCAAGGAAAAGGCGCAGCGGCGGAGGGGACGCGCCGGAGGCGGCGGTGGGTCGGACACCTCGCCGGACGGAAAATGGCGCGCGTTTGTTCGAAATAACAATCTGTTCGTCCAGCCTGTTAGCGGCGGGGACGAGATTCAGCTAAGCAACGATGGATCCGATGCTAAGCGCTACGGCGCGCCGGTCTGGTCGCCTGACTCGCAGAAGATCGTGGCAATGTTCACGCCGCAGGTCGACGAGCGCCAGATCCACATCGTCGAAGCCTCGCCGGCCGACCAGCTCCAGCCGAAGCTGCGCTCCTTTACCTACGTCAAACCCGGCGACGCCATCTCCCAGCCCAAGCCGCGGCTGTTCCACGTCGACAAGCCCGGCCACGTCGCCCTGGACGAGGCGCTCTTCGACAATCCGTGGGAAATCACCGACCTCGCATGGGCCGCGGACTCCGCGGAGTTCTCCTTCGTCTACAACCAGCGCGGCCACCAGGTCATGCGCATGGTCGGCATCAACGCTGCCTCCGGCACCGCCCGCACCATCCACGAGGACTCCAACAAAACCTTCGTCGACTACTCGCAAAAGTACTTCATGCGCCGCTTGGGTGACGGCTCGGAGTTCCTCTGGGCCTCCGAGCGCGACGGCCACAACCACATCTATCTGGTAGACGCGGCCAAGGGGACGATCAAGAACCAGGTCACCAAGGGTGAGTGGAACGTGCGCGAGGTTGTGGACGTCAACGAGAAGGACCGCACGCTGCTGCTCCGCGTCATTGGCCTGCCGGGCCAGGACGCCTACCACATGCACTTTGCCCGGGTGAGCTTCGACGGCACCGGGTTCACCCGGCTAACCGAGAGCGACGGCAGCCAACAGATAGAGTTTTCGCCGACGCGGGAGTATTTCGTGGCGACCTGGTCGCGGGTTGACCAGCCGCCGGTAGTGGAGGTTAGGCGCAGTGCGGACGGGAAGCTGGTGGCTGAAATTGCCCGGGCGGACGACGCGGAGCTGCGCAAGACCGGGTGGAGCCGGCCGGAGCGGTTTGTCGCCCAGGGCCGGGACGGCAAGACGGACATCTACGGGGTCATCATCCGCCCGCTGAATTTTGACCCAACAAAGTCCTATCCGGTCGTTGAGGACATCTACGCCGGCCCGCACGACTTTTTTGTGCCGAAGAAGTTTTCGCCGTGGATGGGGATGAACAACCTCGCCGAGCTTGGGTTCATCGTCGTGAAGATCGACGGCATGGGCACCAACTGGCGCAGCAAGGCCTTCCATGACGTGGCGTGGAGGAATCTATCCGACTCCGGATTTCCCGACCGGATTGCCTGGTTGAAGGCCGCCGCGGAAACCCGCCCGTTCATGGATCTTTCCAAGGTGGGCATCCTCGGTGGCAGCGCCGGCGGCCAAAGCACCCTGGCCGGCCTGCTCCACCACGGGGACTTCTACAAGGTCGGCGTCGCCGACTGCGGCTGCCACGACAACCGGATGGACAAAATCTGGTGGAACGAGGCGTGGATGGGCTGGCCGGTGGACGAAAGCTACGCGCGCAACTCCAACGTCACCCACGCCGCCAAGCTCCAGGGCAAGCTCATGCTCGTCGTCGGCGAACTCGACAACAACGTCGACCCCGCCAGCACCGCCCAAGTCGTCCACGCCCTGCAAAAGGCTAACAAGGAGTTCGACTTCCTCCCGATCATGAACGCCGGCCACGGAGCCTGCGAGACCCCCTACGGCAAACGCCGCCGCGCGACGTTCCTTGCCCGCCACTTGTTGGGTCAGGGATAGGCGGCGGATTGAGCCGGTGTTTGGAGTGCGGCGGGAAGGGGTACTCCCCTCCAATCCGCTTTGGCTTAACCCCTAAACTCCGCAGGACCTTCATCGGGTTGCTGGATCTTCGAGGTCAGGGCGAGATTTAACCGCAGAGTGCGCAGAGTGCAGGAATGGGTCGGACCAGCTGACCCAGAAGCCCTCTTACTCTCTTACTCTGTGGATTCCGCGCACTCTGCGGTTAAAAGATCTTCGGGGTCAAAGAGAGATTAACCGCGGAGTGCGCAGAGTGCACGGAATGGATCGGACCAGCTGACCCAGAAGCCTTCTCACTCTGTGGATTCCGCGCACTCTGCGGTTAAAAGTCCCCGAGGTCACATTCGGTCATTCATGGGAAGTGGTAGGTCAAAGGTCTGCCCATGGTCGCCGGGACTCATGCCCGAGGCCAAAGAGTGATTAATAATTTATCCTAGCGTCGGCGCGGGAGCTCGAACTCGTCGAAGACCTTGCCGGTCGGGTCGATGGCCTGGAACTTGAGCGGGCCCTCGGCGGGCATCTCGATGAAGTAGACGTGGTTGATCGCTTCCGCTTTGGCGAAGTGCGGGTTGTCGGCCAAGGGCCGGATCTTGCGGACACTCGCGCCCCAGGCGCCGTCGCCGAGGTAGGTCACCCCCTTGGACGCGGCGTCCTGGGCAACGCCGCCCAGCAGGGGGTGGGTCCGCTTGTAGGCGTGGTCGTGGTGTTCGAAGGCCACGCTGACGCTGTTTTTTTCAAACAGGGGCACCCAGTGCTCGCGGACCTCAAGGGTGGTTTTCTCGTCGTTCCTGACGGACGGATAGGCCGGCACATGATAGACGGGAAACAAGGCGCGGTTAGCGTCCTTGGCGCGGGTGGCGAGGGATTCGGCGAACCACTCGGTTTGTTTGCCGACGATCTTGGCCATGTGGTTGGTGTCTAGCAGCCAGACACTCAGGTAGGTGCCGAAGTCGAGCACGCCGTAGTTGGCCTCGCCGGGGAAGGCGAAGGTCGCGCGGTAGTAGGGGGCGACGACGCTGCGCACCTCGTGGTTGCCGATGGCGGCGACCACGGGGATGACCCGGCGGTCGGGTCCGACGAGGTGGTCGCGGACGTTCGCGTGCCACTCGATCTCCTTGTGCAGCAGGTCGGGCGAGCCGTCCGAGTAGGCGTAGTCGCCGCCCCAGATGATCAGGTCGGGCTTGAGGCCGACGACCACCTTGTTGATCTTCACAAACGTGGCGTTCCACGCGGTGTCGCCGCCCGCGACGATGCGCAGCGGCCGGTCGAGCTTGGCCGGCATTGTTAGAAAGTGGTAGGCCTCCTCGCGCCCGTTGGGGCGGAACTCGTAGGCGGTGCCGGGCTTGAGGCCGGTCAACTCGGTGCGATAGATTTTGCGGGTCGGGCTGTGGGGGAAATCTATCTGTTGTGGAGTGGCGCTGGTCCACTCGCTTGCCCCTTTGAGGCGGTGGAGGAGGACGGGCTTGTCGAGCGGGTTGTTTTCATGCCAGTCGATGACCATCGTGGTGGTGGGATCCTGCTTCCAGGTCAGGATAAGTCCGGCGACGGGTTCTTGGGTTTCCGCGCCGCTCAGTGGCAGGATGGCAAGAAACGCCATGCTGGTGATGGCGAGCAGACGGCGCAGGGTGCCGGGTGGACGGCTGGTGTTGGACGAGGTGGACATTGGGGATGTGAGGTTAGTTGCAGCGGGTAATTCCAGAAAGTTTCACTACCTGAGGATTTTGCGCAAGAAAGTTGGTTCGGTTTTTGGCTTGGAAGGATCGGCCCGGGGGTGAGAGAAGCAGGCAGCCGCCTGCGCGGGAAAGGACATGAGCGATTATCAAATGCCTCCCGAATGGGCGCCGCAGACGGCGGTGTGGCTGTCGTGGCCAAGCAACCCCGCCCACTGGGGCGGCGACCGCTTGCCGCTGCTGCAGGCCAAATTTGCCGAAATCGGTGCTGCCATCTCGCGTTATGAGGGGTTGCGCATCAACGCGCCCGAGGAAGCCCACGGGGCCATCCGCGCGAGCCTGCGCGAGGCCGGCGCGCTGCTGGAGCGCTGCGAGATTTTCCCCCACCCTAACAACGACGTGTGGTGCCGCGACCACGGGCCGATTTTTCTCAAGCACCGGCAGACTGGCGGGCTGGCGGTGAGCGACTGGGGATTCAACGGGTGGGGTGACAAATTTGGCCCGTACGACTTGGACAATCAGATCCCGGGGCGCGTAGCCGCGGCGTTGGGACTGCCGCGCCTTGTGGGCGGGATGATCCTGGAGGGCGGTTCAATTGAGGTCAACGGGCGCGGCCAGTTGCTAACAACCGAGGCGGTTCTGTTAAATCCTAACCGCAACCCCGGGATGACGCGGTCCGAGATTGAAAGCCGGCTGCGCGAAGTCCTCGGAGTGAACGAAATCCTCTGGCTCAGGGATGGCATTGCCGGGGACGACACCGACGGGCACATCGATGACCTTGCGCGCTTCGTTGACGACACGACCATCCTAGCAGTGACGGATAGAGGAGGTGCCAACGAGGCGGTCCTAGCCGAGAATTTGCGGCTGCTGCGGGAGTTCCGCACGCCGGAAGGCAGGCCGTTTGAGATTGTTGAGATGCCGTTGCCGGGAGCCTGCGAAGTCCCCGGCTGGAGGCTGCCGCAGTTGCCGGCGTCCTACGTTAACTTTCTCATCATCAATGGGGCAGTTTTGCTGCCGGTGTTCGGGCAAGCGGCCAATGACGCGCGCGCGGCCGCGGTGTTGGGCGGACATTTCCCTACCCGCGATATCATTCCTATCAACTGCCTTGAGGTGGTTGAGGAGGGCGGCTCGCTGCACTGCATTTCCCAACAACAGCCGGCGTGATCCCCAGCAGCGACAACAGCCGGGTCGGAAGGCTGATGTTTTTCGTCGTGCTCTTGGCCATCGTCCTGCCAGTGCTGCTCTACTCGAGCCAGGAATACCGCGCGGCACCGTTGTTCTGGGGCTGCCTGGTGGCAGGCAGCTTTGCCTGCCCGCTGTTAACCAATCGCTTGGACGGCCGGCCCGGGGCCGCCTTGTGGGTGGCCGGCGGGCTGCTGCTGGCGCAGCTCGCATCTTTTGCCGGGGCGCTCCTAACGGGAGCGGACGGCTGGGTGGCCGCCGGGATGGGCTTGGAGGGGCTTGTCGGGGTCCTCGGGCTTGCGGTGTTGGTTTCCATCCTCTCCAAGGACGATTGGCCCCGGCGGCTGGGCGCAGTGGCGCTCGGGTTTGTGCTGCTCATCCTGCTAGGGAGCTTGGTTGGATACTTCATCGGCATCGACCGCTACATCGAGTTGGGGAACAACCGCGCGTACTATGACACGTTCCGGATTTCGCTGATCTGGCCGACGCGACTGCTGATGGCCGGGCGCGGACAGCTCGCTTGGGAGAACACGATTTACGCGGGCTTCTATTTTGCGCTCGCCGCGGTGCTGGTGCTTGAGTGGCTAGGGCGGACACGGCCCGCGCGCGCTTGGCTCTGGTGGCTGCTGGTCGTTTTGCTGCTCGCGGCGGTGTTTCTAACAGGATCGCGCGGTGCCTGGCTGGTGGTGGCAGGATGCATGCCGTTGTTGCTGCTAGGGCGGCCGTGGCGGTTCGCGGGTCAGGCCCTGATGGTGCTCGTTGCGGCCGTGGCGCTTGGCTGGGTCGGCCTCGAGGTGAAAATCGGCATGACCGAGACGAGCCGGAAAAAGCCCGGCGAGCGCCACCTGTCCGGCTTGCTCTCGCGCGGTAGCGCCGGGCGCTTGGACGGATACGCCCAGTTGTGGCGTGAGCTGGATGGCGACCGGCTTGCCGGCCACGGCTTGGCGGCAACCGGCAAGCCGGTGGGCGAACTGCTGCACGAGCACTCAAGCTTGTTAGCCACGGTGCGCGGCGGCGGGCTGGCCGCGGCGCTGGGCCACCTGGTTGTTCTAGCAGCGGCTGGCTGGGGTGCGTGGCAACAGCTGCTAGGGGGGCGGCGCTGGCCGGCGATCTTGTTGGTGGCGGTGCTCGCGGCAATCACCTTCGACCGGACCAATGTGTTCCGGCTGTCGGGGAATTTTGAATTCATTGGCCACTGGGTGGCGGTGCTCGCCGCGGTGGTGCTGGCTCCTCCGGCTCTGGCGGCGGGGGCGCGGCCCCCTTTGCGCCGCGATATATCCCTGACAGTGAATGCCAAGGTGGTTGGAAAGAAGCGCCGCCCCAAGCGCTCCAGAAAATAGCCTTGGGCAAATGAGCTTTGATCTGTTGGGCGCAAGGATTGGGTGGCGCGAATCCCAACAGCCTGGTGCTCGGCCCAACAACCCGGGCGGGGCCTCCCCCTGCCGGTGTTCCCGCTGCGCGTGGGCGCTTAGAAGTGAGTGAATTCCGCGCTTCGGGCAAATGGCGGTTTTCACGCCAAGGGATGGATGTGTAGTTTCCGGCCATGGATGATTTGTTTGCTGCGGCCAATCCGATGGAACCGGTTGAGCGGGTGGCGTTTTTGCGGGCCGAGTTGGCGCGGCATAACCGTTTGTACTACACCGAGGCGGAGCCGGAGATCGGCGACGCGGAGTATGACGGCTTGTTCCGCGAGCTTGAGGTGTTAGAGGCGGCGCACCCCGGCCTGGCCGACCCGAACTCGCCGACGCAGCGTGTGGGCGGGGAGGCGATCAGCCACTTTCGCCCGGTGGAGCACCTGCTGCCGATGCTGAGCATTGACGACGTGTTTGAGCTGACGGACGCGGCGCTTCCCGAGGCGGAGCTCATCGGGTTCTACGCGCGGCTGCAGAAGAACCTCGGCAAGGAGGCGGTGCGCGTCACGGTGGAGCCGAAGATTGACGGGGTGGCCGTGTCGCTGGTTTACCGGCACGGGAAATTCGATTATGCGGCCACCCGCGGCGACGGCACCCGCGGGGACGACATCAGCGTCAACGTGCGCACCATCCGCAGCATTCCGTTGGAGCTGCCGGCGGGCGCGCCTGACCTGCTAGAGGTGCGGGGGGAAATTTTCATGCCCAACGGGGCGTTTGCCGCCATGAACGCCGAGCGCGACGAGGCGGGCCTGCCAAGCTTCGCCAACCCGCGCAACGCCACGGCGGGAACCCTTAAACAGTTGGATCCGAAGATCGTGGCCCGGCGTCCGCTGGCGTTCCTTGCCCACGGGTTGGGGGCCTATGCCGGGCCGGCGCTGGAGAGCGAGCGGGACTTCCACGCCCTGTTGGACGCGCTGGGCGTTCCGCGCAACCGTCCGGTGCTGGAGGCCGAGGGGCTTGCTGGGCTGCTGGAAGCGGTTGGGCGGATTGGCGCCGAGCGGCATGAGCTGGGTTTTGGGACCGACGGGGCGGTGGTCAAGGTGCTGGCGCGGGCGGAGCGCGAGAAGTTGGGTTTCACCTCGCGGGCGCCGCGCTGGGCGGCGGCGTACAAGTTTTTGCCCGAGCAGCAGGAGACGACGTTAGAGGCGATCACCATCCAGGTGGGGCGCACCGGAGTGCTCACGCCGGTGGCTGAACTCGCGCCGGTGTTGGTTTCCGGGTCGACCATTTCGAGGGCGACGCTGCACAACCAGGAGGAGATCACCCGCAAGGACATCCGGATCGGCGCGCGGGTTCTGATAGAGAAAGCCGGCGACGTGATTCCCGCGGTGGTCAGGGTGGTGGCGCACGCCCCCGGGGCGGAGCCGTTTTCCTTGTTTGAGCATGTGGGCGGGAAGTGTCCGTCGTGCCACGGGCCGATTGCCCAGGAGGAGGGATTTGTTGCCTGGCGCTGCATCAACTTTGAGTGCCCGGCCCAGGCGGTGACCCGAATTCGCCACTTTGCGGCGCGCAAAGCGCTTGATTTGGAGGGAATTGGCGAAACGGTGGCAGAGGCCTTGGTGCGCCGCGGGGTGTGCCGCAGTCCGCTGGACCTGTTTGGGCTGACGGAGGCTGGCCTTGGCTGCCTGAACCTTGGCAGCGACGAGGAACCGCGGCGCTTTGGAGAGAAAAATGCCGCCAAGGTGCTCGCCGCGCTGGCAGCCGCCCCTAACCGGCCGCTGCACCGCTGGCTTTTTGCCATGGGCATCCGCCACCTCGGCGAGTCCGCCGCCAAGGAGCTTTCCCGCCTCCATCGCGACCTGCGCGAACTGGTGGCCTCGCCGATCCTGCCCGAGCTTGTTAGGGACGCCCGGGCCGACGCGAAAAGGAAAAACGAGCTGCTCTCGCCCTATGCCGTCACCGGCGATGTGGGGCCCGCGGTGGCGGAAAGCATCATGACCTTCTTCGCCTCGGAGGCCGGCGAGCATGTGCTGGCGCGCTTGGATGCCCTCGGAATCAATCCGAAGTCCGACAATTACTGCCCGCGGGCGGCGACGCTGGATCCAGCACAATTTCCCTTGGCCGGGAAGACCCTGGTCATTACCGGCACCCTGAGCGCGGACCGGGACACCGTCAAAGAGCTGATAGAATCCAAGGGCGGCAAGGTCAGCGGCTCGGTCTCGAAAAACACGGACTATGTGCTGGCGGGGGCTGGCGGGGGCTCCAAGCGCGACAAGGCCGAGCTGTTAGGAGTGGCGGTCATCGACGAGGCGCAGCTCGCCGAGCTGCTCGGGGCCGCCCCGGGAGGTTAGGCGCAGTCGGGTTAGATGGTTGCGCGGGCAATTTATTTCAACGATTTCTTGCTATCTGCCCCTTGGCCTCGGAGTTTTGGGGTTTCCAGATTTGCCATGTCGAGCATCGCCATCATAACGGATATTCATTCCAACCTGCACGCGCTTGAGGCGGTGCTGGCGGATGCACGAGAGCGCGGAATCCAACGCTTCGCCTGCTTGGGGGACACCGTCGGGTACAATGCTTTTCCGCGCGAGTGTTTGGAAACGGTGCAGGAGCTGGGCTGCCCATACGTGTTAGGCAACCATGACGAGTTTGCCGCCGGTGGGGCCGAGATGCTTGAGATGATCGAGAGCCACGAGGAGGCGAGGGAGAATCCGGTCTGGGCTGGGGTGCGCCACACGATCCGGCAGCTGGGGGTGGAGAAGTGCCTGGCCTTTCGGGAGGCGCCGTTTGAGGTTGATTTCGAGGGGGTTACTTTTGCCCACGCGTCGCTCCACGAGCACGGCGAGTGGCCGTACCTGATCCGTGCGCGCGATGCGATGCCCACCCTGGGCTTGCTCAAGACGCCGGTGGGATTTTTCGGCCACACCCACCAGCCGACGGTTTTCACCCACCAACGCTATCCGAAGTCGGTGCGGGTCGAGCCTAACTTGATCCAGTTGAACCGTGATGGGCGCACCGCCGTGGTGGTCGGCTCAGTGGGCCAACCGCGCAATGGAGATCCCGCCGCGCAATGGGCGATCTTTGATCCGGATGCCTTCACGGTGCGCATGATGCAGACCGCTTACGACGCCCAGGCCGCAGCGCGGGCCGTCTTGGACGCCGGCCTGCCGCAGCATTCGGCCCTGCGCCTCATCCGCGGCGGTTGAGGAGCTGATGCCTCGGCTGATCAAGGACTAAGTGTTGGGGAGCTCAGCTCGTGCCGGCTTTACCTGTTCGGCTGGCACGCCGCGCAGTTCAAAGACCTTGAGGATGGTGTCCTCGATAAGATTGTTAGGGCAGGAGGCGCCGGCGGTGACTCCGACAACAATGGGCTTGCCGCTCATCAGCACGCCGGAGTAGTCGCCGGTGATCTCGCGCTTTTCGTGAAGGTCGAAGTGAACGATCTCCTCGAGCGAATGCAGGCAGGCTGCGTTGTGAATGAAGAAGGTCGGCAGGTGCTCGTTGCCGATTTCCACGAGGTGGGTGGTGTTGGAGCTGTTGTAGCCGCCGACGACTAACAGCATGTCCATCGGTTCATCCAAGAGGTCAAACAGAGCGTCCTGGCGCTCCTGGGTGGCGCCACAAATGGTATCGAAGACCTGGAAGTTAGCCGCGGAGCCATCGCGGGAATCCAGGGCGCGGCGCAGGCGGCGCTGGATTTCCTCGGTCTCACTCTTGAGCATGGTCGTCTGGTTGGCCACGCCGATGCGCGCCAGATCGCGGTCCGGATCAAAGCCGGGCGAATGGGCACCGGCAAAACGGGTGAGGAACTCCTGGCGGTTGCCGCCCTTGGCGATGTAGTCGCAAACGAAGTCCGTGTCGGCGAGCGTGAGCATGACGAGGTAGTGGCCAAGGCCGTCCTCGCCTTGGGCGCGCGATGCGGTGGCGCGGGTTTCCTCGTGGCCCGATTTGCCGTGGATGATCGAGGTAGCGCCATCCTTGGCATAGCCGCGCACCCGGCGCCAAACCTTCATGACGTCACCGCAGGTCGTGTCGACGATGATGCACTCGCGCGCCTCGATCTTCTCCATGAACTCAGTAGGTGCACCGAAGGCGGGAACAATCACCACGTCATCCTCGCCGAGCTTGTCGTAGTCCTCGTTCATCTCCTGCCACGGCAGCGAGACGATGCCCATGTCCACCAACTGGCGGTTGACCTCCTGGTTGTGAATGATCTCCCCGATGAGGAAAATCCGGTTGTCCGGAAACACCCGGCGCGAGGCATAGGCGAGGTCGATCGCGCGCTCGACGCCGTAACAGAAGCCAAACTGTTGGGCCAGGCGCACCGTGGTGTTTCCCACCGTTAGGCGGCCGCCAAGATCCTTGATGTGCTCCACGACGGAGGACTGATAGTGCCGGGCGACCTCCGCCTGGACCATCTCCATGACCTCGGGACGGCGAACGTTGACTCGTTTCCTCTTCGGACTGGTGGCGGCGGGCGTCTCGCTCATGGACTGGATATAGCCCGAAGCCGCGCAGGATGCACAAACTTATTCCCCGCAGGCGGTTAAAACGCGCCGTGGCGCAAGAATCGCAGGGTCGCAGCGATGGCACTGCGGTTGGCCGCGATGAACGGATGGGCCGAGTGCACCGTGAGGTGGTCGCGCATTCCTGCCACCCGCGTGCGCTCCACGGAGACTTTTCCGTCATCCGGGCCTGCGATCATCGTGCTGTTGATCCAGTTGATGCTGCGGTCCCCCGCGATCACGCCGCAATCGAAGGCAAGCGGCCCGAGCCGGTTGGGCGTGGAGCTCGCCGCGGTGCCCAGTTCAAGCCCCGCGGGTCCGTTGAGTTTTCCAAACAACCACCAGTGGCCAAGCCGGTCGACGAGCTCGCTGCCCTGGTTAGGCGGGCCTAGCATCACCACCCGCCCGAGGCGCCCGTGCGCGTGGCGCGAAAAATAACTGCGCACCAGAATCCCGCCCAACGAGTGGGTGACGAAGTGGATTTTCGTGCAGGTGCGCAGTTCCGGCCGGTCCAGCGCGCCACCGATGGCCGCCTCGCTGAGTGATTCGGTGCCCGCGCTGCGCGAGGGATAGCCGACGTTGGCCACAACAAAGCCCTCGGCCTCCAAGGCGCGCTGCATCCGCACCATGCTCGCGGGCGTCCGGCACATCCCGTGGAGCAGGATGACGCCTTCGGCCGCGGGGGCGCTGGTGGATACGGCGGCCAAGGTTGTTAGGGCGAGCAGGATGGATTTGATCTTCGTCATTCCAACAGCTACCAGTTGTCGGTGCGGAAGGGGGCGGCGGGCAGCCCTGCCGAATTGGTCAGGCTCACTGCCGGCACGTTGACCCAGGCGTAGCGCACGGCAAGCGGTTCGGGAACCTGGGCGGAGGAGACGATGACGCTGCTGCCCTCGATGCGCGCGTCGGCGCTAACAAACTGTTTGTCCGCGCCGGCGATCTGGAAGCCGGTGAGGCCGTCGCCGCTGGTGGAGACCATGCCGTTGGCATCGTCCTTGAAGTTCATGACCGCACGCGGGCCGGAGATTTTCATCGAATCAAACACCGGACCGCTGGCGACGATGTTCTTCAAACCGTAGACTTGGCGCAGGGCCACGCGGGCAAGTCGGTCGCCCACGGCGGCCTTGTTTTTCGGGTGCAGCTCGCCCGGATCGTCGTTGTCACAGGTGATGGCGATGCCGCAGTTAGGCACGGTCTTCGCCACGCGCTCCTGGACCTCGCGCATGGCGGCCCAGTCGGTGCCCTCGGGTTTCTTGTCCGCGTTGTAGGCTGGGAGTTGGACGATGAGGAACGGCAGTTCGCTGCCCCACAGCGCGCGCCAGTCCTTGATCAGGGCGGGTAACAGTTTGGCGTACTCGGCGTGGTCGCGGGCGTTGTCCTCGCCCTGGTACCAGATGAAGCCGCGCACCGGAAAGCGTGCCATCGGGGCGATCATCCCGTTATGCCGGCCGCCTAAGCGGGAGGTTGCCCACTCCGGGGTGCCTTTGATCTGGGATGCGGCCTTGTTCTCCGGGTTGGGTGTTGGATTGGATTTCGCCGCCTCTACCTCTTTGAGCATGTTGTCGCGGTACTTGCTGGCCGGCACCGCCTCGTCAAGCGCGCCGCGCCGCAGCCAGGATTCAATCCGGGTGCCGCCCACCGCGCTGACCACCACCCCAACAGGAACCTCCAACTCCGCCTGCATGCCGCGGGCAAAATACAGCGCCGAGCCCGAACAGCCCGGCGCGCCCGCTGCCGTGGCTACTTTCCAGCCAGCCCGGCCACCAAGGTCCGCGGACTCCTCCATCGGATAGAATGACGGCACGCCCCCCATCCGCACCAGTGGCGTGTCCATCTTTCCGGCAGGCTCGCCCGCCGAGGTCGCCATGTTCGACTGGCCGCTGGCAAACCAAACCTCACCCACCAGCACGTCCTTGAGCTCGGCTCCCTTGGCCGACTTCGACCCGCTCACCTTCAGGCTGCGGGGCTCGGCGCTCGCCGGCATCGCGTCGAGCTTCACCGACCAGGATCCGTCCGCCCCTGCCGTTGCCGTCTTGCTCGCCGCGCCGAAGGTAACTGTTACCTCCTCGCCCGCCTCCGCCGTGCCCCACACCGGCATCGGCACCTCGCGCTGAAGCACCATGTGGTCGTTGAAAATGTTGGCCACGGTGATGTCCGCCGCGGCGGTGACAGCGCCTAGCAGGAAAAGCGCGGGGAAGGCGATGGTTGTTAGCTTCTGCAGGGCCATAGGGGCTGATTTACTTGTTCCAAGTGTCGGTGCGGAAAGGTGCGGCGGGCAAGCCTGCCTTGTTGTACAGGTTGGCGCCAGCGGGGTTGGCGGTGAAGCCGTAACGCACGGCTTCGGGGACGGCCACCTGCGGCGAGGAGACGACCACCGTGTCGCCCTCAATGACCGCGTCGGCCCAGACCCACTTCTGGTCGGCGCCGGCGATGGCGAAGCGCTGCAGCTTGCCATCGGCTTGTGCCACGACGGGAGCGCGGCCGTCCTTGCGGCCGACCATCAACCCGCCGCCCAGCTCGGTGAAGCTCAGTTGCGCGCGGTTGCCCTTGATGGTCATCGCCTTGAAGACCGGACCGCGGGGCACCACCGCAGTCATTTTGTAGTCATGATGCAGTGCCAGCGCGGCAAGGCGCTCTCCCACATCAAATTTGTTTGTCGGGTGGATGTCCTCGAGTTGGCCGATGTCCAGAGTGACGGCCATGCGGGTGTTGGGGATTTCCAGGCACTTGGCCTGCGCCTCGCGCATCAGCGGCCAGTTTTCCAGCTTGTTGGGGTCCTCGCTAACAGCCTGATAGTTGGGCAGCTGGACAAACAGGAACGGCAGGGTCTCGTCGGCGAAGGCCTTGCGCCAGGACTCAACGAGCGAGCGCTTGGCGGCAGGATACATGGCCGTGCCTTCGGGGTTGGCGTTGCCTTCGCCCTGGTACCAGAGGATGCCGCGCAGAGCCATGGGGGCCAGCGGGTGGATCATGCCGTTGTGGAGGGTCACGCAGCGGGGCTTGCGGAGTTTCTCACCGAAGGGATGGGGCGGGAAGTCCTCGGCCCCGGGTTGTTTGCCCGCGGCGAGCGCCACCTTTTTCTCCGCCTCCCACAGGGCGAGCGACTCGCGCATCGACTCCGTCAGTCGGGCCATTTCCGGGGTGGCGTAGATGGCCTCCGGGCTCATCCACATTTCGATGTTGGTGCTGCCCTTGGCCGCGCGCACGATGCCGATCGGCACGCCGGTCTCCGCGTGCACCTTGCGCGCAAAATAATACCCCACCGCGGTGAATTGCGGCACCACTCCGGGGCCCGACACGAGCCACTTGCCCTGCACGTCGCTCTGCACCTCGGTGGCAAAATCCTCCACCACCCCGAAATGCCGCACCAGCGGCAGCGCCGAGGCCTTCAGGTCGTCCTTGTACTCGGGAATGGCAAAAAAATGCCCGACGCCAATCGACATGTTCGACTGGCCGCTGCAGAGCCAGACGTCGCCCAACAAAATGTCGGATCGTGTAAGGGTGTTGCTGCCCTTCGCCGTTAGCGTGAGGGGCTCCTTTGACAGCGGCTGGGCGGGGAGCTTGACCATCCATCGGCCGTCGGGGCCGGCCGTGGTGGCGGCCTTCTGGCTGCCGAGGCTAACTTCGATTTTCTCGCCGGGGGCGGCGGTGCCCCAGATGGGCAGCGGCTTGTCGCGCTGGAGCACGGCGTGGTCGCTGAAGAAGGCGGGCATGGCGATTTCCGCGCGGGCATGGCCGGCGGCGAGGAGCGCCGAGAAAACGGTAAGGAGCAGGGAGGGTTTCATGTTAGCTAAATGATAGGATAGGCAGCTCACATCTCAAAGGTGAGCGCACCACGTCATCTCAGTGGTCGGTGCGGAAGGGGCCGGCGGGAAGACCGGCCTTGTTGTAGAGGTTGGCACCGGCCGGGTTGGAGCTGAAGGCATAGCGCACGGCCACCGGATTGGGAACCTGCGGCGAGGAGACCACCACCGTGTCGCCCTCGATGAGCGCGTCGGCCCAGACCCACTTCTTGTCCTCGCCGGCGATAGCAAAGCGCTCAAGCTTGCCGCCCGTCTGGGCAACCACCGGCTTGCGCCCTTCCTTGAGGCCAACCATGAGGCCGCCGCCAAGCTCGCTGAACTCGATGACCGCCTTGCTGCCCTTGATGTTCACCGCCTTGAACATCGGTCCGCTCGGCACTACCTCCTTCTTGCCGTAGAGGTGGTGCGCCGCCAAGGCGGCGAGCCGCTCTCCAACATCGTACTTGTTTGACGGGTGGATGTCCTCGGCCTGGCCGATGCCGAGGGTGACGGCCATGTGGCTATTAGGAACCTCCAGCGCCTTGGTCTGGCTCTCGCGCATCAGCGCCCAGTTCTCCACGACGCCGGGATCGGTAAGGGCCTCGCGGTAGTTAGGCAGCTGGACGTAGAGGAACGGGAGGTTCTCATCATTGAAGAGCTTGCGCCACGAGTTGACCAGGGCGCGTTGTTGGGCCGGGTATTCGGCGATGATTTGCGGATTGAGCGAGTTGGTTTCCGCCTGGTACCAGACGATGCCGCGCAGGGCCATGCCGGCAAACGGCGCGATCATCGAGTTGTAGCGCGTCGAGAAGCGTGGGCGCAGGGCGCCTGCCTCGCTGAGCGGATGGGGCGGGAAGTCTGCCGCGTCCGGCTGCTTGCCTGCGGCAAGCGCTTGCTTCTTGGCCTCCTCGTAGGCCGTGAGCGCGGCGCTGAGCTTCTCGCCCAGCGGCTTGAGGGTCGGATCGTTGAGGAGGGTTTCCTCGGAGAGCCACATCTCAATGATGGTGCTGCCTTTGGCCGCGCGCAGCAGGCCGATTGGCACACCCGTGTGGGCGTGCAGCGCGCGCGCAAAGTAGTAGCCCACCGCGGTGAAGCCGCCAACCGACTTCTCCCCCGCCACCGTCCACACGCCTGCGATGTCCGCCTGCTCCTCGATGGCCGAGACGTCCTTGGCCCCAAACTGCCGCACCAGCGGCGATGTCGTCTTCACGTCGCCGGAATACTCCGGGAGTTTCGAATACGTGCTCATCGGCATCGACATGTTCGACTGGCCGCTGCAAATGAACACGTCACCTAGCAGAATGTCGGATTTTGTCAGCGTGTTGGCACCCTTGACGGTTAGAACAAGCGGCTCCTTGGACATCGGCTGGGCGGCCAGGGTGACCCTCCAGCGGCCGTCGGCATCGGCCTTGGCCGAGGCGCTCTGCGCGCCGAGGGAGACCTCGACCGCCTCGCCCGGTGCCGCCGTGCCCCAGATCGGGAGCGGCTTGTCGCGCTGCAAGACCGCATGGTCGGCAAAGAAGGCCGGCATGGCCACGTCCGCCGCGGCGCTGCCCGCGCCCAAAAGGCCCAGCAGCACGAGGAAATTGAGGGGAGGTTTCATTGGTTGGAGATTGTTAGTTCTGGAGGTCTGACCGATCACAACTAACGAAAGGCGCGGGGGGAAGCTCGAAAACGCCGCGGGCCGAAACCAACGGCTAGAGCGCTTCGAGTCCGCGCATCGTCCCGGTGGAGGAGGCGAACTTTTCTATCTGGATGTTGGCCCGTTGGAGCATGGAGACAAACAGATTGGGCAGCGGATAATTGTGCTCGGCGTCAAACACGAGGTGCTGGCCGTGGCGGAACCCGCCGCCGGCAAGGATGACGGGCAGGTTGGTCGTCACGTGGGTGTTGGCGTTGCCGAGGTTGCTGCCGTAGAGGACCATGGTGCGCTCCAGCAGGCTTGCCCCGTCCTCCTTGCTGGCCTGCAAGCCCGAGTAGAGGTCGTTGAGCAGCTTCATGTGCTCCTCGTCGATGCGCTCCAACTGGGCAAGCTTGGTCGGGTTTTTCCCGTGGTGGGACAGGTTGTGATAGCCGTCGCTGACCGCTTGACCGTCGACCTGGATGGCCGGCGAGCTCACGCTATCTAACAACAGGGTGATCATCCGGGTGGAATCGGTTTCGAAAGCGAGGCGTGCGAGGTCGTACATGACCTTGACCTTGTCCATGTAGGCGGATGGGTCGTCGGGATCCTCGGGGACCGGGACGCTGACCTTCGGCTTGGGTTTGTGCTCCCACTCACGGGTTTGTTCAAGGCGTTGCTCGAGTTCGCGCACGCCGGTGAAGTACTGGTCGAGCCGCTCGCGGTCGCGCTCGCCGACGCTGCGCTTGAGCCCGCTGACCTGGCCGGCGACGGAGTCCATGATGCTCTTGCCGAGTTTAAGCCTGCGCTCCTGGGCGGCTATTTCCGCGGGTGTGCCCTCCAAAAACAGCCGCTTGAAGACAATCGAGGCGTGCTCCTCGCAGGGAATGAGCACCCCGCTGCCGGTCCAGGACAGGCTGCGCTGGCCCTGCTTGGTGTTTACTCCCAGAGTCAGGGACGGGAAGCGCGTGAGGTGGCCTATCTGTTCGGCTGCCAGCTGGTCTAACGAGATGGTGTTGCGGAACCCGCCGCCGCCGGGGCGCGGTGCCGCTGTTAGGAAACAGTTGTCAGCCGGGTGGCCGCCGTCGACGTCCGGATGGGAAACGCCGCTAAAGACGGTGAAGTTCTCGCGGTGCTCGCGGAGCTGCTCGAGGTAGGGCGAGAGGGCGTAGCCGCGGCCCGCGGTGGTGGGGAAGAATTTTTCCGGGAGGAGTCCGAGGTTGTTGCAGATGCTCAGGATGCGCCGCGGGGTGGTCGGCGGTGCGGTGCGAGCGAAGGCGGGGGTCATCGCGTCTAGCAGCGGCAGGGCGAGCATGACGCCGGCGCCGCGCAAGAACTCGCGCCGCGAGAAGGCGCCGCGGGTGGCGACATAGGGCATGGTGACCGGCTTGGACATGGCGGCGGAGGATTGTTAGCGGCTATTTGCGGGTGAAGAGGTTGCTCTGGACGATGGCGTGGACGATGGAGCGCACACCGAAGCGGGTCTTGGAGGAGGCGTCGAGGAGGCGCTCGAGCTCGGGCCGGTCACCGAAGCTCACCGGAGCCCCGGTGGCGAAGACGATGAGCTGCTTGGTGAGGTTGCGCGCGATGAGGCGCTGGTCCTTGAGCAGGAGCCGCTTGAACTCAAACACGTCCTTGAACTCGCCCATCCCCGGGACCGCGCCGCTGGCGTCCACCGGCAGGCTTTCGTGGAAGGCGTAGGGCTGGCCATTTTTGCCGATCCCCCGGGCGGGCGGCACACTCGGGTCCAGCGCCCGGTAGCGGCCGCGCCAGCCGCCGAAGATGTCGAAGCTCTCTAACGCGAAGCCCGGCGGGTCGATTTTGTCATGGCAGCTGGCGCAGGATGGGTTGGATCGGTGTTTTTCCAACTGTTGGCGGATGGTGGTGGCGCCGCGGGTGTCCGGTTCGATGCCCGGGGTGCCGGGTGGTGGCGGGGGTGAATGGAAGTCGAGGATGCGCTCCATGATCCATGCGCCGCGCAGGACCGGGGATGTGGTGGTCCCGTTGGCTGTGACTTTGAGCACGCTGGCCTGGGTGAGCAGGCCGCCGCGCGGGCTCTCGGCGGGCAGCTTGACCTTGCGCATGGCAACTCCCTTGATGCCGGGAAGATCATAATGGTTGGCCAAATGCTCGTTGAGGAAGGTGAAATCAGAGAAGACCAAATGCCCGGCGGGAAGGTCGTTTTTCAGCAGCTCGGTGAAAAACAGATAGGTTTCCTGCAGCGCCGATTCGGTTAGGAGGTCGTCCAGATAGTAGTCCGGATAGAGCGATGCGTCCGGCGAGTTGGTGCTCAGGTTGCGCAGGTCGAGCCAGTAGTCGAGGAAGGCGGTGATGAATCGCTCGGCGCGCGGGTCATTGAGCATCCGCTCGGTCTGCTGGCGCAGGACGCTAGGATCGGTCAGCCTGCCGGCCGCGGCCAAGGTGAGCAGCGCATCGTCCGGCGGCGAGTTCCACAGAAAGAAGGCCAGCCGCGTGGCCAGTGCGTGGTTGTTGAGCGGCCCGGCTGGCTCGTTGAGAAAAAGGAACTTCGGCGAACAAAGCACCGCGGTGTAGGCCGCCACCATCGAGTCGCTGAACGAATAGCCCGCGGCCGTGGCGGACTTGAAAACCTCCACGCAGGGAGGCAGGTCGCCCGGGACAAAGCTGCCGCGGTAGGCCTTGGTCATGAAGCCGCGCAATAGGCGCTCAGCGTCCGCGAGCGGATTGGATGAGCTGACCGCGCCAAGCGCGGCCGCCTCCTTGCGCGGATTGATTGGCAGCTCGCCAAACATCAGCTTGTGGCCCGCCAGCGGCCACTGGTCAAAGATCGGCCCTTCCACCTCCAGCCACCGATAGGCAACCCCCGGGCTGCCCTCCGGCGTGGCTAACGGGTTGCGGAAGTTCGGCGGGCGCGAGCGGAACAGCCGCGCCGGATCCGGCGCCACCGTCTCGTTGCGGATCAGCAGCACGTCTAACTCCCTGACCCGCAGCTCTGGTGTTAGGTCGAACGACCCCAGCTTGCGCTGGGACTTGTCCTTCTGGGCATAGAGGGTGAGCGGCTCGTCGTTGCGCCCGGGGAAGGTGTGTTCGCGGTCGGCGTCCCAGAACCGCTTGCCCTCGCCCGGACCGGCCCAGAATGTTTGGGCATTGAGGCGCAGCTTGTAGCGGCCCGACATTGGGGCGTTGAAGGCGTTGAAGGCCACCGTGATCGGCTCGTAAAGTCCCGACACGACTCCAACAGCTTCCAGTTCGCGCGTCTTCGGGTCGGCGGCCCCCACACTAACAGGCTGGGATTTGGCGATGACTCCCGGCTGTGCCGCCGTCGCCAACAGCGGGAAGGTCGAGCGCACGGATGCCTTGTTGAACGGCCCGAAGAACATCTTGCGGGTCATCGATTGTTGGTCGCGGGCGTAGTAGCGAACGACGCGTGATTCGGGCTTTTCAGGCTGCTTGGCGATGACCTCGCGCAGGGCAAAATCGGCGGCCTGGAGGTAGCGCGCCATGTGAATGTGGGAGATATCCAGCGCGCCGCCGGTCTTGTTGAACCGGTGGGCCTCGCCGTCCTCGGGCAGCATGTTCTTGAGTTGAAGCCACGGCGCGCCGAGGAAGTCGCGCAGGGTGTTCTCATACTCGTAGCGGTTGAGGCGCCGCAGCGTCGACCGCCCGAGGGCTGCGTGGCGCGCCTGGTCGGCCTGGACCAGCGGGGTTGTTAGGTACTGGAGGAACGCGGCTGTCTCCTGCGGGTCTGGCTGGTCCTTTTTTTTGGGTGGCATCTCGCCCTTGGCGAGGCGGTCGTGGACGGCGGCCCACGTGGCGGCGATGGCCGGATCGTTGATGTCACGGGAAAGGGACTCGAGGTTGAGGCCGCCCTTGTTTTCCTGCGCATCGTGACAGTCGGTGCAGTGGCTGGTTAGGAAGGTGTCCAACGGCGCTCCGGCCAGCGGCGGGGCGGCGGGAGCGGCGGCCTGGCCTAGCAGGCAGAAGGCACCGAGGCAGGCCGGGATGCTCCGGTGGAGGGGACGGGAAGCTGTGAACGTGCTGCGCAAGGGGAGCACTACGCGGCTGCGGAGGCGATCATTTCGCCCAAGTTTAGCGCCACGGCCTAGCGCTCTCCGATGGGCGGCACCGGCAGGAATTCAGAGGGGCCGGTGTAAAGTGTTAGCGGGCGATAGAGACGGTTATCGCGGAGCTGCTCAAGCACCTGAGCGGTCCATCCGGCGGCGCGGGCGATGGCGAAGATCGGGGTGAACAGGTCGGTGGGAATCCCGAGAGAATAGTAGACCGTCGCGGAATAGAAATCGACGTTGGCGTTGAGGCCCTTGCGCTCCTTCATGAGGGTCGCGATGCGTTCCGACATGGCGATCCACTTGGTTTCGCCAAGCTCTTCGGTGAGTTTGATGGCCATTTTCCGCAGGTGCGGGGCGCGTGGGTCGAGCACCTTGTAGACGCGGTGGCCGATGCCCATGATCTTGCGTTTATGTGCCATGCAGTCCTCGACGTAGGCGTCGACGTGCTCGAGTTCGCCGATTTCCTGGAGCATGTGGATGACGCCCTCGTTGGCGCCGCCGTGCAAGGGACCCTTGAGGGTGCCGATCGCCGAGGTGATCGCCGAGTAGAAGTCCGAAAGGGTAGCGATGGTGACACGGGCGGAGAAGGTCGAGGCGTTCATGCCGTGGTCCGCGTGGAGCACGTAGGCAATGTCCAGGGTGCGCGCCGCGTTGTCGCTGGGAACCTCACCGGTGACCAAGTACAGGAAGTGGGCCGCCTCGCCGAGATCCGCGCGGAACTCCGGCAGCTCAAGGCCTTGGCGGAAGCGGTGAAAGCCCGCCACGATCAGCGGCATCTGCGCCACGATGGAGAGGGCCACCGCGCTGTCAGCCGCCAAGTCCGGCTCGCCAATAGTGGCCCGGTGGTCGGTTAGCCCGAGCATCGACACCCCCGTGCGCAGCACGTCCATCGGTGCCGCATCACGCGGCGCGCTGCGCAAAAAATCAATCACTCCGGCGGGCAGCTTGCGTTCGGCACGCAGCTGGCCGGTGAAGGCCTCCAGCTCTGCTAGGTTGGGCAGCTTGCCGTGGTGCAGCAGATAGGTGACCTCCTCAAAGGAGCAATGTTCGACCAGGTCATCAATCGAGTAGCCAAGGTAGCTGAGCCGGCCCTCTTCGCCCTCGACATTGCTGAGTGCGGATTCATTCGCGATGACTCCTTCGAGGCCTTTGGAATACAGGGACATGACTGGGAAATTGTTGGAAAGCGGGTGGTGGCCATTGAGCCAAGGGGAGAAAAGCCGTGTCTGCACCGCGGCGCAAGGGAGAAACCGTGGGAAGGAGCCAATCAGTGCGTGGAATTACCCATCCGCGCGGGTGTTGCCGTGCCGCCCAACAATCCGCTAGGGTGTCCGGGTGATCCGGAAAACCGTTATTGCCATCGAAACCAGCACGCCGCAGGCAAGTGTGGCCTGGCTGGACCGCGCCGGCTTGTTAGCCGAGGAAACCTTCAGTAGCGACCGCAGCCACAACTCGGGAGTGTTTGGCCCGCTGGGCCGGGCGCTGGATGTGTGCGAGCCAGGCGGGGTGGCCGTCTTGTTGGTTGGGACCGGCCCCGGCAGCTACAGCGGGGTGCGCATCGGGATTGCGGCGGCCCAGGGGGTTGGGATGGTCCATGGCTGCGCGGTGGCGGGGGTGCCAAGCATGTTGGGCACGGCGGCGGCGCGCGCGGGCGGTCGCTGGCTGGCGGTTGGGGATGCGCGGCGCGGCCTCTGGTATGTGGCGGTGGTGGCGGATGGGCGCCTGGAGGCGACGCCCGAACTGTTGGACGCGGCCGGATTTGGCGCGCGGGTGGCGGCCGGACTGGCTGCTGGGGAGGGTGTTTTTTCGCTCGATGAGGTTGGCCAGCTTGGGCTGGAGGCTGGGCTGGCGGGGCGGGTGGTGCGCGAGTGGCCGCGGGCGGGACTTTTGTTGGAGGCGTGGGAGAGCTGGGGTGAGGGCGAGCGCTCGGTTTGGTTAGATGCGGCGCCGCAGCCTGTCTATTTGCGCGAGGCGTTTATTTCCGAGGCGAAGCGCGGGCACCCATTGACGCGCGGCTAGCAACCGCGGCATGGCTCCATGTACGGATTTCGCGCAGGAGCATGCCTTCCTCGCCCGGATCGGGGGTCGAGCCGCCGTAGCGGGTGCGGTAATGGTAATCGAGCATGGCGGGTGCGAAGCGAGGCGTCTGGCCAAGGGATTCGAGGCGCGCGAAGTGTTGGCGCAGAGTGCGGCTGGGCGGGAGCGGCAGGCCATGGCGGGCGCTGGCGGTGCGGAAGGCCTGGAGGTAGCCGGGCGGTTTGGTGGTTTCGCGCGGGCCATGGTGGGAGCGTTCATGGCGGGTGCGGCGCGAGCGCATGAGCAAGAGGACGGCCGCTGAGGGCAGGAAGATGGCGCTGAAGATCAAGGCGGCGCGGCGTGGTTGTTGGGAAAGCGCGGACGGGTCTGGGCGGGAATCGCGCCATTGGGCGGGGTCTGGAAGCGGGATGGGTTTGTTGGCCTCGGCGAGTTCTGCGGGCGGGCGAGCAATCGCGGCGGGCGGGGTGGGATCAAGGACGACCCAACCGTAGGGTTCCAGCCAGACTTCCGCCCATGCATGAGCCTCATAGGCGCGGAACACGAAGAGGTTCTGGGCTTGGAAATAGGTTCCCCCTGCCCAGCCGTAGGCAATCCGGGATGGGACCCCCATGGCGCGGGCAAGCAGGGCGCCGGCGGTGGCGTAAAGCTCGCAGTGGCCGCGCCGTTCGTGGAAAAGGAAGTTGTCGAGCGGATCGCGGTTATTGGGATTGGAGATTTCCAGGGAGTAGGTGAGCGAGGTGCGCAGGAAGTTTTGCATGCGGCGCAAGCGTTCGACGAGTGATCCGCTGCCGGCTTGCAGGATCGCCATGCGCGAGATTGCGTGGCGCAGGGCCGGGTCACCAGGCAGTGCGAGCAGCTCGGTGGAAATGTTCGGGCCGATATGGACCTCGACCGAATCGGCGAGGTCATCAACCCGCAGGGGCTTGGAGATCGCGGAATACTCGTAGCCATCCGGATCCGTATGCGGCGGGGGGAGAATATACAGGCCATCTGCCAGCTGGGTGAGCGCGGGAAGCCTGGCGGATTCCACTCCCTGCAAGGCGGTGAATGGGTTGCGCTCGGTGCGATCGTACCGGTGGAAGATTTTGTGACGGATTCCGCGGCCCGGAATCTTGGCTAAGTGGACCAGCCCATCAGTGCCGGCAGCCAGCTCGACCGGCGGCCCGGCAACCTGCGACCAGCCTGAATCCCGGTATTCGCCAAGCGAGAATGCCCGCACATAGGGCCTGGCGGCAACCAGTGCGGAGGCTTCCGCCGGATTATCCAATTTAACGAACACCTCAGGCTTGTTGCCCGGTTTGAAGTTAGCCCGGCGCGGGAGCTCGCGGCGGGTGTCCTTATTCCACAGCCAGTTGTCGTTGGCTGCGGCCTCCGCAGCGACGGCGGATTCGGCACGGTGCCGGGTCGCCGCGCGTCCCGCGGGAGCCAGAGTGGCATGAAGCCGATAAGCCGCCTCCGCAGCGGGCTCGGGTGCGGAGGAAATGAACAACAGAAACAGGCAGTTCAAGGCCATGATGAATGCCGCCATGGTCATGAAATCCACGGCCCGCGCACGCCGTCTGCTGGCTGCTAGGGGGATGGGTGGACGAAAGCGCCGCGCCCACAGGCCGAGTCCAACAGTGAGAACCAGCACCGCCGCGATGCCGCGGAGAAGCGGCGCGGCGTCATCAGGCCAGCCACGCAAGAGCATGTAGGCGACTGCTAGAAACAGGATGAGGAAAATTGAGCGCACGACTAACTGGCGACCTTGGGCCGGCGGTGGGGTAGAATATAGGCGGTATCCTCGCCAAGAGTGCGGCGCGCGGCCCCCCGGTGCTGGCGGATGTGGAGAAGGATTGGCGGGAAGGCGGTTGGCGGCAGGGAGGACTTCCAATTTTCCGGAGGGATGTCCGAGATGATGATCAGGGCGTGCTCATCGGAGGCGCTGAGGATGGCGGCTTGAAGCTCGTGAGTCTCGGTGGCCTGTGGGCGTTTAGCCAGCGCCAGCAGGGTGTTGCAGCTGGCAAGCTGGCTCCGGGTGGTGACGCTGACTTCCTGCCATGCATTGAAGTCAGCAATGAACTTGGCCGGCATTCCAAGCGCGTGGAGATGGCGCAAGGTCCCTATTGCCAGTGAGAGCGCCCGTTCGTAGCGATCCACGCGGATGAGTTGGCCGTCGCTGCCAAAGGAATGGAAAATCACCGTCGCTGAGCGTGGGTAGGCACCCGGCGGATCGCTCTCGCGAGTCATGAGCGATTGACCCCGAACAAGCGCCCGCGCCGAGGCCGGCCAATGGATGCGTTTGGCCGCATCGCCGCTTTGGTACGGGCGCACGCCGCGTGGGGTGCCCGGCGAGTCGCCCGGGGATGCGCCGGAAACTGGCCGCGCCTCGTGCAGGTTGCCCGCTTGCTGCATCTCCACGGGCATGATTGGCCGCGGGAAGATTAGAAAGTCGTGGCGACTGCGAAAGCCCGCGCTCACCCGCAGCAAGCCGAGCGGCGCAAGCGAGTTGAGGACGCAGAAGTGCTCACTGCTGGCACCCCGCTTTAGGATCGACGTGCGCAGACGCAGGTCCGCGGCCGATCCGGCTGGGATCCAGCCCGCATAGCTGGCCAGCTTGGTTTCCCCGGGCAGGTTCACCTCCACCTGAACGCCAAAGGCATCCAAAAGTCCGCGATGGTTCCGCAGGGTCAGCGTGAGGGGGAAAATCGCCCCCGCAAACGCGCAGGCAGGTGCCGCCATCTCGACGTCAAGCTGCCGCAGATTCGCCCGGCCCGCCAGCGCGGCTGTGACGAGCACCATCAACCCGCTGACCCCCAGCGTGATGAGAATCCCGTTGATAAACACCAGCCCAATGATCACCAACGCCAGAGCGCCACCAAGCAAGGCGGCACCCCGCGGGGTCAGGTGGGAGGATAAAATTGGCTTCACGGCCAACTCAGCATGAGCGAGTCAGTCGCTCAACTCAAGCAGCGAGCTTGAGCTGGGAGTTTTCCTCCAGGAGAGCCACGATCTGCGGCCAACCATCCGGACGCTGCATGTTGAACATGTGCAGGTAAGCGGTGACCACCCGCGCATCATGGTTCGCCAAGAGCTGCTCGATGGCCGCCTTGAGCAGTTCGCTATCCAATTCATCCGGCAGCTCGCCCTCCACCGCGCCCTTGCCGTCGTGGGGGATTTTCATCGAATCGCAGAACGAGACTAGCAAGGCCTGGTTGCCCGCCATCAGCCAGACCTGCATCAGGTGCTCGCCGATCATGTCGCACGGCTTGCTTTGCAGGCACTTATGGATCCACGCGTACTGCTCGGGCAGGGTCTTCTTCTGGACAAAAGCCGGCCGCAGCTTGCGGTTGGCCGCGATGCTCGACACCGCACTCTTATACACGTTGCGGTCGTTGTCGCGAAACCAGTCAAGCATCTGGGCAACAACGGCGGAATCAATCTGCTGGTAAATTTCGTGGGCTTTCACTCGGGCACTCAGGTGGTTTAGAACGCTATCAAGCAGCGCAATCTGCCCGCTGAGAAGCCTGAAGTTGCGCGGGTAGGAGCGGGAAAGAGAAGTTTGCCACGGTTCAGCGCTCAGTTTCCAGGAGGCAGACGAGGCTTCCCCCTGAAAAAAATCATTTCCCCGCTCTTCCCTCCGGACCTTCGACTTTTGACTTTTGACTCTGTGAGCCGTAGGCCACCGTGGACTGCTGCAGCTTGCTGCGGCTGTGATGCTCGCAGCTTGCTGCGGCATGCCCGGGGGGAGTGCCGCCCTGTTCGTCTGGAAGAATCCCGGCACGACGAAGCCCGAAACTCTAATGAGTTAGCCGACACTCTTACCGGCCGAAGTCATCCGTGATCATCCGTGTCATCCGTGGTTAAGAATCTTTGCGGATGGAATCCAACATCTTCAACGTAACCCGCATAGTGAAGCTGAAAAGCCTTGGCCCGTTGGTGCGCCACGATTTGTTCTGCTCAGTAGTTAAGATGGAGATAGGTGAATCCGTCATGCCCGCGAATTACCAGAACAGGCCGACTGCTCTCGTCTCGGGCACTGCACACGAAACCCGCTTGATCTGGACGAGGAAACCAATCTGGAATGAAAAACAGGCGTGAGCTATCGAACTTGTCTATTGCTCGATATGAAAAATCATCTGATGATTGAAGCCGCAGGATCAACTCGTCAAAGACTTGATCTGCTGTGGCGGACTTCGTGGTGGTGTGTGAGAAGCTGCGGCCCCACCTTTCAATGTTGATGGGCAGAACATGACTGATCGTATAGCCAGGTATCCGATTAGTCAATCAGGCGGGTGGAGGAAATGGATGCCGATGCCAAGGTTGTTATGGGACGAAGGGTTCAGTTTTGTATTTCAGCCGTGTGGTTGTGCGGTCACCGAGCCAGAGGTGGGAGGTTGAGGTGCAGCCGCACTGGAATCCGGCGCCGCCATCCTCTATTCGGAAGACCTCCGGCATGATCACCGCTTTGGCCCGCTCCGCATCGTCAAATCCCTTCCTCTGATCACTCTCCCCTAACCCTAAAAAGGAAAATGGGCGCGGCAGTTGAGCGCCTTTGAGCGGGCGTTTAGCGGGGTGGCAGTCTGTCAGCATCGAGGGGGTGCTTTCATCCGCTCAGGAGCAGTTCGGCATCGTCGGGGAGGTCTGGGAGCCATTTTCCGCCGAGCCAGCGACGGAGGAGGCGCGTCAACAGCAGGGTCCAGCGTTGCTCGACGCTCCATCGCTCCGTGATGGCCTGGATCTGATGCAATTCCTTGCTGATGAGGGTAAGGGCGTGTGCGATGAGGTCGCCTTTTTCGTGCAAAACGCTGACTTTGACGGTGCGTTGGCCACCGCTCTGAACTTGTCGGCCGACGCCGGACATCAGCATGGGGCGGGTGCGGATGGCTTCGCG
>Ga0136639_10000008_pt1 | contig 63355 bp, 51 predicted proteins | sample AntDrymUQ8592106_2_FD_113739 | JGI IMG/M metagenome (GOLD analysis project Ga0136639, IMG submission 113739) | Polar desert sand microbial communities from Dry Valleys, Antarctica - metaG UQ859 (21.06) | ecosystem: Environmental > Terrestrial > Soil > Desert | place: Antarctica: Dry Valley...
CAAGGAGGTGACGCCGTCGGGATCTGTGCTGGAGACCGTCTGGCCGATGGCATTGTAGGAAACGGTGGCGAAGGCCCCGCCGGCGAAGTCGGTGCGGAGTTGGCGGCCAGCCCAGTCGGATTGGGAGGAAGTAGCTTAGCCCCTGGCCCGATTTTCGGGGTCCACTTCTGAGGAAACGACCGCCTTCGACATGCATCAGTAGGATTACTCCGGCAAAGCTGGTGGGCGCTCAGGCCGGCTCTTGGTGATTTCGTGCCACGGTCGTTTTGGGGAGTTCGGGCACCCATTTGGATCTCTGTTGATTTCGTGCCGAAATATTTTTAGGATCTTTCGGCACTAATTTGACACAAAGTTGATTTCGTGCCAAAACTAGCCCGGTGAAACCTCGGCACCAGATCGACCACATTAACTACATTGGCCGCCACTCCGAGCGCGTCGAATTCCGCGCGCTGTTCAAGCGCAAGACGGCCACGCTGATCACCTGCCAAGGCCGCCGGCGCATTGGCAAGAGCCGGTTCATCACCGAGTGCGCCGCGGATGCGGATCATTTCCTTTCCTTCAGCGGCCTCGCCCCGCGCGATGGCATCACGCGCCGCGACCAGCTCGATGCCTTCGCCGAACAGCTTTCGCAACAAACCGCCATCCCTCGGCTTCCGCTCGATGGCTGGCCCGCCGCCTTTCAGCTTCTTGCCAGCCAGTTGCCCACGAAATCCTGTGTCGTCCTGCTGGATGAAATTTCCTGGATGGCCATCGGCGACCCCGACTTCGCCGGCCACCTGAAAACGGTCTGGGATCAATCCTTCTCCAAGCACCCCGGACTCATCCTGGTTCTCTGTGGCTCGGTCTCCTCATGGCTCGAGGCGAACATCCTCAACAGTACTGGATTCGTCGGCCGCTGCGCGTGGCAGTTCCACCTGCGCCCGCTGCCACTGGATGAATGCTCAGCCTTCTGGGGCAAGCGCTCCCCGCGCATCTCCCCTGCGGAAAAATGGCGCATGCTTGCCGTCACCGGCGGCGTACCCGGCTATCTCGAACAACTCCTCCCCACCCTCGGCGCGGAAGAGAACATCGAGCGCCTCTGCTTCCATCCCGGCGGCATGTTGTTTCACGAATGCGGGCGCATCTTCCACGATATCTTCACCCGCCGTGCCGACACCTATCGCGACATCTGCGCCACCCTCCTCAACGGGCCCAAAACCCTCCAGGAAATCAGCGCCAAACTCGGACGCGAGCGCGGCGGCTCGCTCGGCGATGCCCTCCACGATCTCGACCTCGCCGGCTTCCTCCACAAGGACTCGTTCTTCGATCCGCAAACCGCCGCCACCCGCCCGCGCGACCACCGCTACCGCATTGCCGATCCCTATCTCCGCTTCCATCTCAAATACGTCGCACCGCACGAAGAGCCCATCCGCAAAGGCCTCTATCAGCGCGTCCCGCTCGAGTCCCTAAAAGCCTGGGACACCCTCATGGGCTTCCAGTTCGAGGCGCTCCTGCTCGACAGCCTCAGCCTCATCATCGAACGCCTCGGCCTTAAGAACCGCGCCATCCTCGACGCCGGCCCCTACGCCCAGCGCCAAACCCTGCGCCGCCAAGCTTGCCAGATCGATCTCCTCATCCGCACCCGCAATGCACTCTACGTCTGCGAAATGAAATTCCGCCGCCACATCACTGGCTCCGTCATCGACGAGGTCCGCGAAAAAGTCGCACGCCTCAAATTGTCCTCCCCCCTCACTGTCCGCACGGTCCTCATCCACTCCGGCGAACTGGATCCCGCCATCCCCGCATCCGATTACTTCGATCACCTCATCGATGCCGACGACTGGCTGCGCTCTTAACCAACCACCCGTTTCACCCATGAAGCACCCAACGCTGTTAGATGGGCTCGCGCGTTTTCCAGGGTCTGCCATCGAGGCATACCTGCCTGTCGATGATCTCCACGCTGCTAGCGGAAAAGACGAGGTGGTCATTCTGCAGCGCGCCTACTTTGCCAACGGGAATTTGGCGAAAACCAATTACGCGGATTTCCCGGCCGAGGCGGTTACCTTTGGCAACGTCCCGCCCGTCATCTACTCGGAAACCATCTCGGATCTTGAAATGTTGGTGAAGAAACCATGACCTTGCTTGGACTTCCCCAGCCATGCGTGATTCCCTTCGCCGCTAGCGCCGCGTCCTCGGCAACGAGCTGGCTTCCTCCCTCAAAATGGAACCCGTTCAGCCTGCTGGCGGGAACCCGCACCCGTCCGGCCATTCAACGTTCCCTCCGCCTGTGCGCTGAAGAAGCAAATTGGACGAGCTCGGGTCAGACGGGCATGGCGCGGCCGCGGGCCGTGTCCGTGGACTGCTGTAGCTTGCTACCGCTGTAAGCCGTCCAGCTTGCTGGCGGGAACCCGCGCCGTCCGGCCATTGAGAAGCCTTCAGCGCTAGAGCTTAAAAGCCCCGGGGTAGTACCGCAGTGACCAGCGCATTGGAGATTGAAAAACCCATTGAGCGGCTGCCTGAGGCGGAACAGCGGAGAATCGCCGAATGGTTTGAGGAGCATCGTTTTATCGTGGCAAGCTCGGCGTCGCTTGCGTCGACTTACGAGGAAGAAGATGGTTGAAAGAGCCATCTGGTGGAGGAATGAAGCGGGGCGACATCTGGCTGGTGGGCCTCGGCTATGTCGGCAAGGTCCGTCCAATAATGATCCTCAGCGTTGAGCCAAGAACGGAGGACCGGGCTCTGGTCACTTACGTGATCCGCACGACCCGCGTCCGTATGCGCTGCCGATGGCAGATAAGTTGAGCTCCTCCCGGGTGTTTCTCTTGTTGCCCGCCTGCGATGCAATTACCTGCCGCGGCAAGGCCGCAGCGGTGGACTGCTGTAGCAAAGCTACCGCTGTGATGCTCGCAGCTTGCTGCGGCATGCCTGGGGGTGCGCGCCGCGCCGCTCACCCGCGCTCGTCCAATTTGCTGAATGGCCGGACGGGTGCGTGTTCCCGCCAGCAAGCTGGGCGGCCTACAGCGGTAGCAAGCTACAGCAGTCCACGGACACGGCCTGCGGCCGCGCCATGTCCGTCTGATCCGCGCTCGTCCAATTTGCTTCTTCAGCGCACAGGCGGAGGGAACGTCGAATGGCCGGACGGGTGCGTGTTCCCGCCAGCAAGCTGGACGGCCTACAGCGGTAGCAAGCTACAGCAGTCCACGGACGCGGCCTCCGGCCGCGCCATGTCCGTCTGATCCGCGCTCTCCTTGCCGAGAACGCGCCCCATGGGGCTAGCTCTTCTTAACTTCGTGCCATTCGAATCAGAGAGCGATCACCTCCAATTATATCGCACCCGGTAGGTGACGGTTTTTTCCTCGTCGGGTTGCAGGATGACGCGGAATTCAATGTTGCGGGAATCCACCTTAGTGAACTCAGCGGATTTTTCGATGATATCCCAGTTGAACCAGCGGTAGAGGTTTTCGGCGATGCGGATTTCGACGGGTTCCTTCTTGCGATTGCGGAGCTTGATTTCGAAGGCTTCTTCTATCTGGTTCTCTGGGCGTTGTTGAGTTGGTAGTCGGTGCGGGTGCGGCTGCCGACGAGGTCGAAGGCGTCGCCGGTGTAGATGCGGACCGTCTCGCCCTGCGGGGTGTGGTCCACGGTGTTCTCACCGGTAAACTCGGGGCGGCCATCCGCATCGTCCTGGCGATAGAAGCGGGTGCGGCCCTTGGGCAATGGCAGGCCCAGGCCGTTTTCCTTGGTGTTGTTGAATTCGCGCAGCACGGAGACCTTGGGATTGGACTTGGCGCCGAGTTCGCGCCGGTTGCGGAGATCTTCCTCCGCGTAGCCGCGGTAAGTTTGCCACGGGATATCCGCGCCGTTGTAGAGGTAAATGGTGGTGGCTTTGACGCCGGTAGCACGGAGAAACTCCACTTGCTTGGTCTCGCGGTTGCGCAGGGTGGTGGGACGCGGAAGGGCGTAGAGGTGATATTCGTCAAAGGCTTTTTCGGTGACGGCCTGCCCCGGCTTCTCCGGGCCCTTGGCACGCAATTCGCCCTCTGGACGACGGTTTACCCCCGCCTCAGGCTGGAGCTTGCTGACATCCCCGGCCATCAGCTTGATGGCCGCATTGTCAAAGGTCTTCCCGGATTGGTTGTCGAGGGTGACCCAGCCGACCATGTCGAGGGTGCTGCCATTTTCCGAGGAAATCAGGTTGAAGGCGTCCTCCCAGCTCATCCCGCCGGTGACGTAGCTGAGCTCCGCATCGAGCTTGGCGGCGCGGTCGCTGGCAAGCTGCCAGGTGAGGGTCGGTTTGAGGATGGTGTCGTCGCCAAGCGTGGGGAACAGCGGTTCGCCGGGCAGGGAAAACCGCAGCTGGCCGCCCACTTCGATGATCGCCGAGCCGCCAGTTTGGAGGTTGCCGTAGGCGACCTGGGATTGATAGAACCCCTGGCCGTAGCGCTGCGAGGCGGCAGTGTTAGGCGTGTAGCCCGAGCGGATGATTTTCCCGCGGACGATGGACCCGCGCCCCTCGCGATCACGGTTGATGAAATCTATCTCCTTGCCCTCGTTGAGGGACAGCAGCAGACCTTGGGAAACCACGTCGCCGCGGTAGCTTTGTTCCAGAATGCGCAGCTCGGTTTTGCGCGCAGGGTCGCGCAGCACGACGGAGTCGGGCTCCAGATGGAGCGTCGCCCCGGTGTAGGTGACTGCGTTTTCGCCCTGCTTGAGATCCAAGGGGACCAGGTCGCGGACCACCGCGAAATTCTGGTTATAAATAGTTAGCGCAGGGTCGGCGACCGCAGGCAAGGAGCTCGCGAGGCCGGCGAGACTGACAAGGACTGGGAATTTTTTCATCAAGTGGGAATGGGTTTCCCTGTTAGGGCACGCAGCTTCCAACATCCTTGGATGAAATATCCGCGGCGGACAATTGCTAGAACAGCTGGAAGCCAAGCCTTCGCTTCACCGCTGTGAATATTGCAAAGAAAAAGCCGGGCAGGGGAGATCCCCGCCCGGCTTTGGAATGTTAGGCCGCCTGGTAAGGCAGCCTGGGTTGGCATTACATCATGCCGCCCATGCCGCCCATGCCGCCGCCGTGGTCGTGGCCGTGTCCGCCGCCGGACTCTTCCTTGGCAGGAAGGTCGGTGATGACGCACTCGGTGGTGAGCAGGAGGCCGGAGATGGAGGCCGCGTTTTGCAGGGCCGAACGGGTCACCTTGGTCGGGTCAACAACGCCGGAAGCGATGAGGTCCTCGTAGGTGTCGGTGGCGACGTTGTAGCCTTCGTTGCCCTTGCCGTGCTTGACGCGCTCAACGATCAGGGCGCCTTCGCGACCGGCGTTGGCGGCAAGCTGACGCAGAGGAGCTTCCACGGCGCGGGCAACAATGCCTGCACCGGTCAGTTCGTCGCCGGTCAGGCCAAGATCACCCACAGCGGCCTGCGCGCGGATCAGCGCGGTGCCACCACCGGGGACGATGCCTTCTTCCACCGCAGCGCGGGTGGCGTGAAGGGCGTCTTCCACGCGGGCTTTCTTTTCCTTCATCTCGGTTTCCGTCGCGGCGCCGACATTGACGACGGCAACCCCGCCGGCGAGCTTGGCAAGACGCTCCTGGAGCTTCTCGCGGTCGTAATCGCTGGTGGTTTCGTCGATCTGGCGGCGGATCTGGTTGACCCGGCCGGTGATGCCTTCGGAAGTGCCGCCACCTTCAACGATGGTGGTGTTTTCCTTGGTCACCGTGATGCGCTTGGCCTCACCGAGTTGGGTAAGCTCAACGCTCTCCAGCTTGATGCCGAGGTCTTCGGTGATGACTTGGCCACCGCAGAGGATGGCAAGGTCTTCAAGCATCGCCTTGCGACGGTCGCCAAAGCCCGGGGCCTTGACCGCGGCGATGTTGAGGGTGCCGCGCAGCTTGTTCACCACGAGGGTGGCGAGCGCTTCACCTTCAACGTCTTCTGCAATGATGAGGAGCGGGCGGCCAGACTTGGCGACCTTCTCAAGCAGCGGCAGCATGTCCTTGAGGGAAGAAATCTTCTTCTCGTGGATGAGCAGGTAGGCGTTGTCGAGGGAGACTTCCATGGACTCCGGATTGGTCACGAAGTACGGCGAGAGGTAACCCTTGTCGAACTGCATGCCTTCCACCACGTCGAGCGTGGTTTCGATGCCCTTGGCTTCTTCCACCGTGATGGTGCCGTCCTTGCCGACCTTGTCCATCGCTTCGGCAATAATGTTGCCAATCTCGGTGTCCCAGTTGGCCGACACGGTGGCAACCTGGGCAATTTCCTTCGCGTCGCTGACCGGCTTGGAAAGCACCTTGAGCTGAGCGACAATGGCTTCCGTGGCCTTCATGATCCCGCGCTGAAGCGAGATCGGGTTGGCTCCGGCGGTCACGTTGCGCAGGCCTTCCTTATAGATGGCTTCCGCAAGCACGGTGGCCGTGGTGGTGCCGTCACCGGCGGTGTCGGACGTCCGGCTGGAAACCTCGCGGATCAGCTGGGCGCCCATGTTTTCGTATGGGCATTCAAGTTCGATCTCCTTGGCAACGGTCACGCCGTCCTTGGTGATCGTCGGCGAACCGAATTTCTTGTCGATGATCACATTGCGGCCCGAGGGCCCAAGCGTCGCCTTGACCGCACGGGCCAGTTTCTCCACTCCGCGCAGCAGCGCGTGGCGGGCATTCTCGTCAAATTGCAGTTGTTTAGCCATGATGGTTGGTATGTTAAATGAATTCTAATTTTTGTTGGGGGCGGTTGTTTTCCGGCAGCGGGGATGGCGGCGGAGTTTCCTCCAGCCATCCAACAATCGCTAACCAACAACCCGCCGGCTTCAGCTCACGATGCCGAGGATGTCAGACTCGGAGAGAATCAGCATCTCCTGGCCGTCGACCTTCACTTCGGTGCCGCCGTACTTGGAGATGAGGACCTTGTCGCCGACCTTCACGGTGAACTCGATTGCCTTGCCGTCGTCATCCTTGCCGCCGGTGCCCAGGGAAACAACTTCCGCTTCCTGCGGCTTTTCCTTGGCGGTGTCAGGGAGAACGATGCCGCCGGCCGAGACCGTGTCGGCTTCAATACGCTTCAGCAGCACGCGCTGGCCGAGAGGTTTGATGGTTGCCATATGTTTTGTTTGCTTTGGTTCTGGTTTGTTCTGTTGAGAGGCCGCGCCGGAGGGCCGGCGCGGAAATTGTTATTGCAGCGATTGTTAGTCGACGACTTCCGCGTCCACCACCTTGCCCTTGGCCTGGCGCGGCTCGGATTGGCCGCCGTTGTTGTCGGAATCCTGGGGCTGGCCGCCGGGGAAGCCGCCCGCCTCGCCGCTGCCCGCGCCGCCGCCGGCCTGTTGGGCAGCCATTGCGATGGCTTCAAGCGAGCTCTGCAGTTCGCTGGTGGCCAGCTTGACCTCGTCGAGATTGTCGGACTTCAGGGCGTCACGCACCTTGGTGATCTTCTCGCCGATCATCGTCTTGAGTTCCTCGGGCGCGTTGTCGCCGAGCTCGGCTAGCTGCTTCTCTACCTGGTAGGCGAGGTTCTCAGCCTGGTTTTTGGTTTCGACAATCTCGGCGCGCTTGCGGTCCTCCTCGGCGTGGGCCTCGGCGTCGCGCTTGGCGCGCTCGATTTCATCGGCGGACAGCCCGGAGGATCCCTCGATGGAGATCTTCTGCTCCTTGCCGCTCTTGGTGTCCTTGGCCGAGACGTGGAGAATCCCGTTGGCGTCGATGTCAAAGGTCACCTCAACCTGCGGCTCGCCACGGCGCGCCGGGGCAATCCCATCGAGCTTGAAGTTGCCTAGCAGCTTGTTGTCGTCAAACATCTTGCGCTCGCCCTGGCAGATCCGGATGTCCACCGCCGGCTGGTTGTCCGCCGCCGTGGAGAACGTCTGGCTCTTCTTGGCCGGAATGGTCGTGTTGCGCTCGATCATGCCGGTGGCCACTCCGCCCATCGTTTCGATAGAAAGTGTTAGCGGCGTAACATCCAGCAGGAGCACGTCCTTCACATCTCCCTGCAGCACCCCGCCCTGGATCGAGGCCCCAATGGCGACCACCTCGTCGGGGTTCACTCCCTTGTGCGGCTCCTGGCCAGCCAGTTCCTTGGCGGTTTCCACCACCTTGGGCATGCGCGTCATCCCGCCGACGAGCACCAGCTCGTCGACCTCCGCCGCGCTCACGCCCGCTTCACGCAAACAGTCGATGACCGGCTTGCGCGTGCGCTGGAACAACGAGTCTGTTAGCTGCTCAAGCTTCGAGCGCGTCAGCGTGATCTGAATGTGCTTCGGCCCCGTGGCGTCCGCCGTGATGAACGGCAAATTGATGTCGTAGCTGTTAGACGAGCTGAGGGCGATCTTGGCCTTTTCGGCCTCCTCCTTGATGCGCTGGAGGGCGTCGGCCTGGCCGGAGAGGTCGACTCCCTGGTCCTTTTTGAACTCCTCGACGATCCACTTGATGAGGGTGTTGTCCCAGTCGTCACCGCCGAGGCGGGTGTCGCCGTTGGTGGCAAGGACCTCAAAAACGCCGTCACCGATTTCCAAGACGGAGATGTCAAAGGTGCCGCCGCCAAGGTCGTAGACGGCGATTTTCTCGTCGCTCTTGCGGTCAAGCCCGTAGGCGAGTGCCGCGGCGGTTGGCTCATTGATGATGCGGCGCACCTTGAGGCCGGCGATTTCACCGGCGGCCTTGGTGGCGTTGCGCTGGGAGTCGTTGAAGTAGGCCGGCACGGTGATGACGGCTTCCTCGATCTTCTCACCCAGCTTGGCTTCCGCGTCGGCCTTGAGCTTGGCTAACACCATCGCGGAAATTTCCTGCGGCGAGTAGGTCTTCTTCTCGCCGGCCACTTCCACCTGGATGTGGGCGTCGCCGTTAGCGGCTGCAACGATCAGATAGGGGGTGTTCTTCTCATCGTCGGACAGCTCGGAGAACTTCCGCCCGATGAGGCGCTTGGCCGAAAAAATCGTGTTGCGCGGGTTGGTGATGGCCTGGCGCTTGGCGGCCTGGCCTACGAGACGCTCGCCATTCTTGGCGAATGCCACCACCGAGGGCGTGGTGCGCGCTCCCTCTGAGTTTTCCAGCACGACCGGCTCGCCGCCTTCCATCACGGCCATGCAGGAGTTCGTCGTGCCCAAATCAATTCCTAAAATCTTGGCCATAGTTGTTGTCCTTTCGGGGTTGACCGGAGCACTTGGTTCCGGGCGGTTTGCTGTATTGTGCGGTTTAAAGTCGGTGGGAAAATCCCAACAGGCCGTTCGCAGCCATTGTGCCAAGCATTGGAATTTGTTGTTAACTTGTTCATCTTGTTTAGGTTGGGATTATTCCGCCGAGCCCCTCCGGCTCTTCCGCACCCCGGGGTGCGACAGATTGGCGCGCCGGGTGGCCCCTCCACTGCGTCAGCTTGTCGCCGCCGCGTCATTTCCGCCGCGCGTCAAATTGTGGTTGGCAATCGTTTGCGGCTCTCTAGCCTCCGCCGCCATGCTCCAAGCCGGAATCGTAGGAATGCCCAATGTCGGCAAATCCACCCTCTTCAATGCCCTCACCCGCTCCCACAAGGCGGAGGCGGCCAATTATCCCTTCTGCACCATCGATCCGAATGTCGGCATGGTCGTCGTCCCCGACGAGCGCCTCGCAGTGCTCTCGAAAATGTCCGGCAGCCAGAAGCTCATCCCCACCGCCATCGAGTTTGTCGACATTGCCGGCCTCGTCGCCGGCGCCAGCGAGGGCGCGGGTCTTGGCAACAAGTTCCTGGCCAACATCCGCGAAGTCGACGCCATCGTCCAGGTGGTGCGCTGTTTTGAGAATGATGACATCATCCACGAGCTCGGCTCGGTCGACCCCCTGCGCGACATCGAGATCATCAACTCCGAGCTGATCCTCTCCGACCTCGCCGCCCTGGAAAAACGCAAGTCGTCGCGCGAAAAAAAGGCCAAGTCCGGCGACAAGGAGTCCCAGCAGGAAGTTGAACTCATCACCAAACTGCTCCCCCACCTGGACGCCGGTAACCCGGCTCTGACACTGGAACTCAGCGACATTGAAAAGAAGGTCCTGCGCGAGTTCTTCCTCCTCTCCTCGAAGCGCACCATCTTCGCCTGCAATGTCGCCGAAAACGAGCTGGCCAGCGCCGTCAACGACCCCGACTCCCACGCCATGGTCGCCCGCGTGCGCAAGTACGCCGCCGAGCACCAAGGCGCCGAGTGCGTCGTCATCTCCGCACGCATCGAGGAGGAACTCATCGAGCTTGACCCCGCCGAAGCCACCGAGTTCCTCGCCGACATGGGCGTCACCGACTCCGGCGTCTCCAGTCTGATCAAGGGCGTCTATCACCTGCTAGGCCTGCGCACCTACCTCACCACCGGCGAAAAGGAAACTCGCGCCTGGACCATCGTCGCCGGTGACAAGGCTCCCGCCGCCGCCGGGGTCATCCACACCGACTTCGAACGCGGCTTCATCGCCGCAGAAATTGTCCACTTCGACGACCTCGTCTCCCTCGGCTCCAAGGCCGCCTGCCGCGATGCAGGCAAACTCCGCATCGAGGGCAAAGAGTACGTCGTCAAGGACGGCGACGTCGTCGAGGTCCGCTTCAACGTCTGAAAATCCCCCCAGGCCACTGCCGCGGGATGGCATCCAAGATCGCCACGCCGGCAGGCCCTTGCCCTTGCCCTTGCCCAAGCCCGCCCCGCCCCGCCGACTCAACCCTGCCGGGTGTTAGGGAGCGGGTTTAGAGCACAGGTCCGGCGGTTATCAATTTTTGTTTATCTCAAAGAGGAAACTAAAAAATTAGACGCGGCACCAGAGTGGAGTATTTTTGATTGATCAGGAATGGTCGGCTGCGTTTAGCCGCGGTGCCAATAGCCCCGCGCCACCGCAAAAGGACCGCTCCAAAGTCAAAGAAACCAAAAACAAACCGACTACTAACCACTATGAACACCCGCAACATCCTCCTTGCCCTCGCTGGCTCGTTTGCCCTCGGAACCTTCTCAAGCTGCACGGCCTACGTCGCCCCGCCGACGGCCACCGGCGCGTCGACGACGACCACCACCCAGCAAAGCAGCCCGTATTACGGCGGCACCACCACCACCCAACGCCGCACCACCACGACCCAGTACTAGCAGCCCTGCTGAGAATTTCCCGGGAGGGCCGCGCGGCATCATGCCCCGTGGCCCTTTTCTTTGCCGGGCAGCGGCTGCGACACTTGAAAACATTGGTGCGGCGGCTGCTAGAACCCGCTGTTAGCGCGTGGTATTGACCTTGACGGGCGGCTGCTAGGCCCGTTTCATACCCGCCTCACCATGCGTCCTTTCCACCTGCCCCGCTGCGCGCGTCTTGCCCTAGCCGCTGTTCTATCCCTTGTTGCTATCCTCTCCGCCGGCCACTGCGCGGCGCAGGAGTTCGAAGGCAAGGCAATCACTTCGATTGCCATCCAATATCGCGGAGCCCGCACCGTGGATGAGGCCCGCTTGCGCAACTTCATCTCCGTCAAGCCCGGCCAAGCCTACAGCGCTGAGGCCCTCGACAAGGATATCCGCAGCCTCTACGAGAGCGGCTTGGTCAATGACGTCCGCTTTCTGGCTGAAGCCGACGGTGCCGGAGTCAGACTGATTGCCGAAGTGGCCACCCGCCCGCCCCTTGATGCCATTGGCTTCCTCGGCAGCACCGCCTTCAAGGATGAGAAGCTGGCGCGGGAGAGCGGTCTAACAGCCGGGAGCTCCCTCAGCGATGCCGAAATCCTAACCGCCCGGCGCAAAATCGAGGCCTTCTATCAGGCCGAGGGATTCCCTGATGTGGTGGTTAGCCACCGCCTGCAGCCCGGCGCGGGTGGCGGTGCTGCATTGATTTTTGTCATTGAAGAGGGCGGCAAGAACCTCGTGCGCAACATCAACTTTGAAGGCAACACGGTGTTCAGCGACAAGACCTTGCGCAAGGAGATGAAGACCGAGGAGAAGGGCGTTTTCTCGTTTTTGACCAAGTCGGGGCGCTTCGAGTCCGGGCAACTTGACGAAGACCTGGAAGCGGTTTTGGACTACTATCGCAATCACGGCTACCTGCGCGTGAGCAGCCCCGGAGTCCTGCGCACGCCGGTTGGAGACGGCCGCGTTGACCTAACCATCTCGCTGAGTGAGGGCGACAAGTACACCGTCGCTGGCATCGGCCTTGGTACGATGACGGTTTTCCGGCCTGAGGAAATCATGCCCTCCCTGACCCTGGTTGCCGGGGATGCCTATTCAGCCGCCAAGATGCGCGAGGACATCACGACCATCCGCAGCTTCTATGGTTCGCGCGGCTATGCTGACGCCCAGGTGCTGCCTGATATCAGCAATGCCGGCCCAAACTCGGTGAACATCGTCTATCGAATCACCGAAGGCAGCCGCTACCGCGTCGGTCTGGTCAACATCGAGGGCAACACCAAGACCCAGCCGAAGGTCATCCGCCGGGAGGTGCCTCTCAACCCGGGTGACTACTTCAACTCCGTGGAGCTGCCCACCACCAAGAAACGCCTGGAGAACATGAACTACTTCTCCGACGTCCAGGTTTCCGCCACGCCTAGCAGCCGCGCCGGCTACCGCGACCTTAACGTTCTCGTCGAGGAAAAGCGTACCGGCTCGATCTCCTTCGGCCTCGGTTTCAGCTCGATCGATAACATTGTCGGTTATATCAACCTTGAGCAAACCAACTTTGACATCCGCAACCCGTGGAGCTTTACCGGTGCCGGCCAGCGCTTCGCCGCTTCGGTTCGCGCCGGCTCCGAGACCCAGAACTTCGAGGTCTCACTCACCGAGCCGTGGTTCCTTGGCCAACGCTTAGCCTTGGGCGGCCGCCTCTTCTATCAGAGCGCCCAGTACTTCAGCGACGTCTTCGACCAAACCAACATGGGTGGTGCCGTCTTCCTGCGCAAGGCCGTGGGCCGATACGCTTATATCCGCGGTGAGTACACTCTGGAAAATATCGAGGTGAATCTCGAGCCCATCGCTCAAGCGCCTTCAGAGTTCGCCCAGGATGCCGGTGATTTTATCCGCAGCTCAATCGGCGTCAACTACGTCTACGACAGCCGCGACAGCAACATCCTGCCGCGCAAGGGACACAAGATTGACGCCGGCGTGAAAATGGCCGGCGGCATCCTCGGCGGCGACGTCGACACCTACACCCTCTCGCTTTCCGGCACCAAGCACTGGGAAATGTGGGGTGACACTATCCTCACCCTCACCGGCGAGGCGACCACCGTTGATGCCATCAATGGACGGGTGCCAGTCTTCGAGCGCCAGTTCCTTGGCGGTGCCCGCACCCTGCGCGGCTTTGAGTTCCGCGACGTTGGACCCCGCGACGCCACCACCGGCGAAGTTCTCGGCGGCCAGTCAATGGCATTCGCGAGCGTCGAGTACACCGTGCCAATCGTTGAGCGCGTGCGGGCTGCGGCATTCTACGACCTCGGCATGGTCAACTCGGCCGCTTGGGACTTCGGCGTAAGTGACTACTACAGCGATGCGGGCCTGGGTCTGCGCCTCAACCTGCCCTTCGGACCACTTGCCCTCGACTACGCCATCCCGATCGAATCACCCGATCCGCTAGCCGACAAAGGTGGCCAGTTCAACTTCTACCTGAACTATCAGTTTTAAACAGGACGGGCCCTCACAACTTCCAGCCCCCGCCGGTCATTCTGCCGCGCGGGGGTTTTTTGTTTGGCCGCCAGAGGATCAGCGCCGCGCCGCTTGATCGATCATTCTGCCCTCGCTGAGCCGAAGCCCGAAAACGCCATGCTCCGCCGCTCGGCGCATCACAAATCCAAGCGCCATGCGCGGTGCTGCTGCCTCCGCGGCGGTCCAACTCGTCAGCACTCCGGCTGGCCGCTCAAGCGTGCTTCCCGCGGTCCATAGCAAAGCCCCTGTTAAATCCGCCGGCAGCCCCGCGGCGAGCTTGAGAACCACAAGCATGCGGTTGGTTTTGCCCGCGCTGCGGATGCGCGAGATCACCTCCTGGCCGACATAACAACCCTTGTTATAAGAAATCGAGCGCGCTTCCAATCCCGCTTCCGGCGGCAAGGTCTCTGCGTCCAGTTCACGACCCCATACCGGGACCCCGTGACGAATGCGCAGGTCATCTAGCTCCTCGGCTGTTAACTCCCGGCCCTTGGCCGCACCCAGTCTACTGCCCCGGCTGAACACGTCCTGACCCACCATTCCAAACCGCTCGCTGCGGGTCACCACGCTGCTCGCTTGCAGGTCGGCTTCCATGAGATCCATGCCTAACATGTGCGTGAGCTGCCATTCGTTCGATTCGTCATGCACCTCCACATCATCGGCAATGATATAGCGCTCTAACCTCGGCCCGAGGACCTCCCGGACATCGGCCGGTGCGTCCAGTAGCAGTGAGTCATCCAGCACCGTGATGAACCCATCCGCCTGCATGCGGCCCTTCGCGTTTGTTAGACAGGTGTGGCGCGTATGACCGGCCACCAGCCTGGCCACGTCCTGGGTTACCTGGCCGTTGAGGTAGCGGGCGCGGTCGGGGCCGCTGAGGCGGAAAAAACAACGATCCCTGAGGTGGGCGAAGCCCTGAAGCTGCTCGTGGCCATTCATCGTGCGTAGGCTTGTGCGACAACAGAGAAATCCCGACCGCCCAGACCCTGCTCCTCAAGTTCGGCCATGCGCGCGCAGACCGCCGCGGTGGCTGGCAGCCGCATTCCAAGGTCCGTCCCAAGTGCCAACGCCAGCCGGCTGTCCTTAAGCATGTTGGTTAAAGAGAAGTGCGCCGTGTCGTCCCCCGCGATCATCGTCGGAAGCTTCATTTCCGCCAGCGCGGAACGGCAGGCGTTTTCCCTAACAGCCGCTAGCAGCTGTTCAGCGTTGACCCCGTGCCGGGTGGTCACGGCCAGCGCTTCGGCAAGCACCTGGACGGTGCAGGCGGAAATCATGTTGGTGGCGATTTTCACGACGCTGGCTGATCCGACCGCGCCCATCGGCATGCGCAAACGTGAGCTTACGGCCAGTGCCGGGCGGGCGCGCTCGAAGGCCTCCGCGCTGCCGCCGATGTAGTAGACAAGGGCGCCTTGCTCGGCGGCCAGTTTGCTGCCGGTGAAAGGGGCGTCGAGAAAGTCGCATCCGCGCGCCGCGCACCAAGCCTCAAGCCATGCCACGGAGTCCAGATCCATGGTCGAGTGGTTGGCGACGAGCGGGTGGTGCCCGTCCCGCAAATCGATGGTTGCGAATACCTTACGGACCGCCTGGCCGTCCTTTAGAAATACCTCAACAAGGTCCGACCCGCGGACCGCCTCGGTGGCACTGGCGCAGGCTCCGGGCTGGGGTGTCCGGTTCCATGACCGCACCCGGTAGCCGTGGTCGCGCAGCCGAGCGGCGACGCGCGAGCCAATGATGCCGAGCCCTAACACCGCTACGCTGGGGGGCGCTGCGCTCATCGGGAGCGTTCCTGGGCGATTTTGGAGAGCTCCTTGGCCACCTTCTGAATGCTCTCGACGTCCGCCTTTGTTGGAGCCACGCCGGTCTTGAGGGTCATTTCCTCGCGCAGGGTTGTTAGCAGCTCGCGCATGCGCAGGAAGTTAGGCCGCTGGGCAATCCGCGGCTCGAGCGAGCCGATCATTTCCGTATAGTAATCGGCAATATCCTCGCGCATGAGCGTGCGGGCGCGCTCCTCGGTGAAAGTCTTCTGCACTCCCAGAGCGGAAACTTCCAGAGCCCGAATCCATCCACCCATCGAGATGAGGTGCGCAAGATCCGAGTCACGCAGTTTAACAAGCTCTGCTTCAACGTCCTTCTGGGTCGAGTTGAGCTCCTTCTTGAGCTGGTCGACTTTTTTTTCCTCGGCGCTTTCCAGCAGGCTTGCCGCATGCCGGTTTACCCGGTCGCCCGCGCCAAGCGCCTTGCCGTACCGGCTTAGGTCGGCGGCCAAATTCTGCACGCGACCCAGCTCTTGAGTCTGCACAATGAGGAACCCATCTGCTAACAGGAACCCGAGCTCAATCGCAAGGTCAGCCCGGTCCAGCGGCATCCGCTCGGGAATCTCGCGGCGGCTCTCGGCGACAGGGAGCGGCGAAAGGCTCTCAAGCTTTTCAAAGATTTTCTCAATCGATGGCGCAGTGAATTCATTGACTCCTAGTTCCTCGCGAACATGCGGGTCATCCATCAAGTCCGGCGGTATCTGGCCCACTTGTGCTTCCTCGGCGGCGGGCACGGGCGCAACTTCTGTTTCGGCGGCGCCGGGGGCGCCTTCGGGGGCCGGAACAGGGGCCGGAACCGGGGCCGGTGCGGGCTTCTCATCCTGTGCCGGCACCGACACGCAACAAAAGCCAAAGACTACGGCAAGAAGGGGGCTGCAACGGCGAATCATGCCCCTATAGTCCATGGACCCGCTTGGAATGCAATCCGGGAAACAGCCGTCTTGCACGCTGTGAAAAGCCAGATCGGCCGGGACAATACTCCTTGCAAGCCGGCAAGGCTGCTAGATGTTAGCAGCTTATGTCAAAGATCATCGCCATGGCAGGGAGTGCGCGCCGGGATTCAGTCAATCGCAAGCTCATCCACGCCGCCATGGAGATCGCTGCGGAGCGGGGGATCGCTCTTGAGTTGCTAGAGCTGGGGGATTTCCCGTTGCCGCTCTACGATGGCGATTTGGAGGAGAGTACCGGACTGCCGGAGAACGCCAAACGTCTCAAAGCCCTCTTTACCGGTGCCGACGCCCTGCTCATCGCGGCACCGGAATACAATTCCTCCATCACGCCGCTGCTCAAAAACACCATCGACTGGGTTAGCCGCTCGGAGAGCGATGAGGAGCCCACGCTTTCAGCCTACCGCGGCAAGACGGTCGGTCTGCTTTCAGCCTCTCCCAGCGCCTTGGGCGGCTTGCGCGGACTCTTCCACCTGCGGGAAATCTTTCAGAACATCGGCGTCACGGTCGTCCCCAAGCAGTTCGCCCTTGGATCGGCCTATGACAAATTCGACGCCGCCGGCCGGCTAACCGACGAGGCGGCCCGCAGCCAGATCCGCCAGGTTGTCAGCGCCCTGGCCGAGATGACCTCCAAGCTCGCCGGGTGAGGTTTCCTAGCGGAAGCTAACAGGCGCGGCTTTCTTCAGCGCCGCGCAAACCCGGGTGTGGGCGGCGTCAACCTCCTGGGAGGTGAGCGTGCGCTCAGGGCTGCGGTAACTCAAGGTGTAGGCCAGCGACTTGCGCTCAGCCGCCAACCGCTCGCCGGTCGGATCAGTGAACACATCAAAGCACGCCACGCCGGTGAGCAGCGGCTCTTTGATCTTGGCGAATGCCTTCTCAATCTCGCTGTTAGCCACCTTCGCGTCCATCTCGAGCGCCGCGTCACGGGTCGAACCGGGAAATTGCGGGAGCTCCGTAACAAACCCTAGCGGTGCCGCAACCTTGCGCAGGCGCGCCAGGTCAAGCTCGGCGACAAAAACCGGGGAGGTGAAATCCAATTCGCGGCAGCGCGCGGGGCTGAGTGCGGCAAAGGTTCCCACCGGTTGGCCATCAGCCTGGATATCGGCTCCGAGGGCAAAGCCGCTGCGTTCGCGCGGAGCTAACTGGATGGTTTTGCCCGGCAGCAGGGCGGCAATGAGCGCCTTGAGATCGTAGACATCCGCGCCGCGGGGGCGGGCGTTGCTCCAAGAGGCGGGTGCGGCCGGTCCGGACAGCAGGATTGCCAGGGAGTCTCCCTCGATGTCCGTGGCTTTGCCGCCGCCCGCATTGCGGTACTGACGGCCAAGTTCAAAGAAGCGCAGGGCACTTGCTCCCTGGCGCACATTGCGCGCGGCGGTCGCCACCAGCCCCGGCACCAAACTTGGGCGCATCACCGAGTGGTCCTCGCTCAGCGGCAGGCGCACCCGGATAACATCGCCCTCTAGCAGCGGCCGCACCGGCAGCGCGTCTATCAGCTGGCCCTCGGCGATCAGCTTGATCGTCTGGGTTTCGTAGAACCCCAAAGCGACCAGGCGGCGGCGCAGGGCCATTTCAAAGTCATAGTTGGAATCCACGTCGCTCTCCTCGGAGAACCAGGCCGACTGGCGCGATGGGACCTTGTCGAGTCCGTGGACGCGGGCGATTTCCTCCACAAGGTCGATGTGGCGCTGCAAATCCGCGCGGTAGCTTGGAATTTCCCAACGGCCGTCGGCACGTTTGGCAAGTCCGAGGCGGGTGAGAATGGCTTCCGCCTCGACAAGTGTTAGACTGCCGCCCATGAGCTGATGGAAGCGCGCTTCATCCAGCGCCACGGGCGCGGTGACTTGCGGCGCGGAACCCGCAACCTGGGTGGCTCCCGCGATGGTCCCGCCCGCAATCTCAACGATGAGTGCCGCCGCAAAGGACGATGCGGCAAGCACCATCCCCGGATCCACCCCCCGCTCGTAGCGGTACGATGAGTCGGATGAAATCCCCAGCCTCCGCGAGGTCCGGCGGATCCCGGTGGTCGCGAACCATGCCGATTCTAGCAGGATGTTAGCCGTGCCGGCGCCCACTCCCGAGTCCTGCCCGCCCATCACCCCGGCGATTGCCAAAGCCGTGCCCGAGTGGTCGGCGATGACAAGGTCCTCGGCTGTTAGGCTGTGCTGCAGTCCATCAAGCGCAAGAAAGGCCTCGCCGTCCTGCGCGTGGCGCACCGTGATGCCGCCGCCGACCTTAGAAATGTCAAAGGCATGCAATGGCTGGCCGAGCTCGTGGAGGACGAAGTTGGTGATGTCGACGATGTTGTTGATCGGTCGCAAACCAATGGAGGCGAGCCTTTCCTTAAGCCACGCGGGGCTCTCGCCCACGCTGACACCGGTGATTCTAACAGCCGTGTAGAGCGGGCAGGCCGCGGCCGCCTCAAGCCGAATGAAATCGCCCGCCTCCGCGGTGGCCGCAGGTGGGATTTCGCGCAGCTTGCGCGGCTTGCCGGTAAGGGCGGCAAGCTCGCGGGCCATGCCGGTGTGGCTGAGGAGGTCGGGCCGGTTCGGGGTGACCTCCACCTCAAACAGCGTGTCGGCGTGGAAAAGTTGGTGCAGCGGCGTGCCGACGGGCGCGTCCTCGGGCAGGATCATCAGCCCGTCAACCCCGTCAGTTAGTCCGATCTCGCTTGCGCTGCAGAGCATCCCGCGCGACTCGACGCCGCGCAGCTTGCCTTCCTTGATTTTGAAGTCGCCGGGCAGGACGGCCCCGGGCAAGGCGCAGGGGACCTTGTCGCCAACCTTGTAGTTTTGCGCCCCGCAGACGATTTGACGCACGCTTCCTTCGCCTGCGTCGACCATGCAGACTTTCAGTCGGTCGGCGTCGGGGTGTTGGACGGCCGACTCAACGCGCGCCACCACCACGTTCGGATCACTGATCCCACGCTGCTCGATGCCTTCAACCTCCACTCCCGCGAAGGTCAGCAGCTTGTCTAACGCCTCCGCGTCGTGGTCGGATAGGTCGAGGTGGTCGGAGAGCCAGTTGAGGGAAACGTTCATCAGAAAAATTGTTACGTTGGGCTGGAAACGCGGGTCGCGGTCGAATTAGGCGAACTGGGCGAGGAAGCGCGCGTCGTTCTCGATGAGCAGGCGGATGTCCTTGATGCCCCAGCGGATCATCGCGAGGCGGTCGAGGCCCATGCCAAAGGCAAAGCCGGTGATTTGATCCGGGCTAAAGGCTTGGTCGCCGCGGCTGCTGCAGATGGCGCCAAACACGGCCGGATCCACCATGCCGCAGCCGGCGACCTCGATCCACCGCGGCTTCTGGCCCGCGGCGTTGAGCTTGATGTCGATCTCAAAGCTCGGCTCGGTAAAAGGGAAGAAATGCGGGCGGAAGCGGACCTCCGTGGCCGTGCCAAACATCGCACGGAAAAAATATTCCAGGGTCCCCTTCAGGTCGCCCAGCGAAACGTCCTGGTTCACATACAGCCCTTCTAACTGGTTGAAGACCGACAGGTGGGTCGCGTCAATCTCGTCGCGCCGATAGGCTGACCCCGGAGCGATGATGCGCACCGGCGGCGCCTGGCGCTCCATCGTGCGCACCTGCACCGTGGAGGTGTGGGTGCGCAGCAACTTGCCTGAATCAAAGTAAAACGTGTCCTTCTCGTTGCGCGCCGGGTGGTCGGCCGGCGTGTTGAGCGCGTCAAAACAATGAAATTCGTCCTCAATTTCCGGACCGTCGGCCATGGCAAAGCCCATCCGCCGCAAAATCCCAATCGCCTCGTCGCGGATCTGCGTCAGTGGATGCAGCGCCCCAACATGCAGCCCGCGCGCCGGCAGGGTTGGATCTATCAGTTGGAACGCGCGCGCGTCGGCCGCCTCCTGCAGGGCGGCGGTCTTGGTCTCCAGGGCGCTAGTGACCGCCTGGCGGGTGGCATTGAGCCACTGGCCGAAGGCCGGTCTCTGCTCGTTGGGGATGTCCTTGATTCCTGCGGCTGCTAGAGTCACCGCGCCCTTCTTGCCAAGGAAGCTTACCCGCACCTCCGCGAGACTGTGTTCGTCGTTGGCGGCGGCGATGGCCGCCAAGGCTTCGGCCTGGATGGATTCAAGTTGCTGCTGCATCGGTTGGGGCGGGAATAGCCGGAATAGCTTGGGCGATAAAGAAAAACATGGCCGGGGAGACGAGTCTCCGCGGCCATGGGGTGAATGGTTTCGGTTAGAAAATCCCGCGGCTTAGGCAGCCGCCTTTTTTTCCAATCCGGCTTTGGCCTGGGCGACAATCGCGTTGAAGGAGGCGATGTCGTTCACGGCGAGGTCGGCGAGGATCTTGCGATCCACTTCGATTCCGGTGACCTTGAGTCCTTCCATGAAGCGGCTGTAGGTGATCCCCTGGGCGCGTACACCGGCGCTAATGCGCTGGATCCAGAGACGCCGGAACTGACCCTTGCGCTTCTTGCGGTCGCGGTACTCGTACTGGCGGGCTTTGTAGACGGCGTCCTTGGCGTAGCGGTAAAGCTTCGAGCGGAACCCGCGGAAGCCTTTGGCGCGAAGGAGGATACGTTTCCGGCGCTTGCGGCTCGCCGGGCGGTTAGTGGCACGTGGCATGTTTGTTTTTCTGTGAGCGGACTGTTGTTAGTAAGTTCCTCCCGCAGTCTCGTCCGATCGTATCCCGCCGGGGCGGGAAGGCTGCGTGAAGGCCGCCCGACTCGCGGGCGGTGGCGTGGTAGGCGCCGGATCTCTATGGTTAGGCGAAGGGAAGGTTGGCTTTAACAGCTTTCATATCCGCGCGGGAAACGAGGGTGGCTTGCCCCAGCGCGCGTTTCCGCTTGCTGCTCTTCTTCTGAAGAATGTGGCGTGCCCCTTGTTTCCGGCGCAGAATCTTCCCCGTGCCAGTCACTTTGAAACGTTTTGCGACTGCCTTTCGGGTCTTGGCTTTTCCTGATACTCTGGCCATGGGGCGGGCAGACTAGTCGGGTCCACCCGCTTGGCAAGACGAAAGTGGTACAACAATCGGCAGGCGGCAAAACTGCCCGGGCAGGCTGCTTGAATCGAATTTCACCCTCCGGCAGGCAAGCTAAACCGGCGCATTGACCTGCGCCCGGAATGTCGCAAGACTTCGCGGCACTAGCTCGTAGAGCAAAGTTGTATTACAAATCCCACCCATCCATGTTGACCATGAACCGGCAATTTTTCCTTCCCCTCCTGCTCGCGCTAACGGCTTCCATCAACGCAGCGCCGCTGTTGCCCGCGCCTGCCAGTGGCGAGCGGATCGTCATGATCGGCAACGGCTTGGGCGAGCGCATGGTGGATCACGTCTACCTCGAGGCGGATCTCTACCTGCGTTTCCCGGACAAGAACCTCGTCATTCGCAACCTCTGCCGGCCGGGCGACACGCCGGGGTTCCGTCCGCATCCGTCGCGCAAGTCGCAGTGGGCGTTCCCGGGAGCGGAGAAATTCCGCCCGCAAAACAAGGTCCACGCTGGCCAAGGCCGTTATCCTACCCCCGACGAGTGGCTAACCAATTTGAAGGCCGACACCATCGTCGCGTTCTTTGGCTACAACGAATCCTTCGATGGCCCCGCAGGCCTGGCAAATTTCAAGGACGAGCTTGATGCTTTCGTCACCCACACCCTCAAGCAAAAGTACAACGGAGCATCGGCGCCAAAGCTCGTACTCATCTCGCCTATTTCATTTGAGGACCTCTCGGCGAAGCGCGATCTGCCTAACGGCAAGGCTGAGAACATCAACCTCGCCATGTACGCTAAGGCCATGGCTGCGGTCGCCGCCACCCACAAGGTTGGCTTTGTCGAGCTGCTTGACCCGACCGCCAAGCTCTATCCGACGCTTAAAACCCCCTTCACCCGCAACGGTTTCCTGCCTAACGACGACGGCTATCGACTGCTCAGCGTGATGATCTCCGATGCCCTCTACGGCAAGGCAGCATCGCGCTCCAGCGCTCCGGTGGCCAAGGTCATGGCCGCCGTGGCCGACAAGAACTGGCATTGGTTCAACGACTACCGGATGGTCAACGGCGTCCACGCTGATGGCCGCCGCTATGAACCGTTCGGCCCGGCCAATTACCCGGCCGAGTTTGTCAAAATCCGCGCCCTTACCGAGATCCGCGAGCAGGCGGTGTGGGCCGTGACTAACAGCAAGGCGTTTGATGTCGCCGCCGCTGATGCCGCCCTGCCGGCGCTGCCCGAGGTGCAGACCAACTTCAAGCCGAGCAACAAGAATGGCGACCCGGACTATCTCTACGGCGATGAGGCGGCTAAAAAGCTCGATGTGCCGGAAGGCTACAAAATCGAGATGTTTGCCTCCGAGAAGGAATTCCCCAATCTCGCCAATCCGATGCAAATTTCCTTTGATAACAAGGGTCGGCTTTGGGTGGCGGTGATGCCCACCTATCCCGCTTACCGGCCGGGGGACCCGCGGCCTAACGACAAGCTCCTCATCTACGAGGACACCAACGGCGATGGCCGCGCCGATAAGGAGACTGTCTTCGCCGAAAACCTCCATCTGCCTATCGGTTTCGAGTTCGCTCCCGAGGGCGTCTACGTCTCCCAGGAGCCTAACTTGGTGCTGCTGCGCGACACGAACGGCGACGACCGCGCGGATTCGCGCGAGGTGGTTCTAGCAGGCTTTGACTCCCACGACACCCACCACGCCGTCAGCGCTTTTGTTGCGGACCCATCGGGTGCCTTCATGATGGCCGAGGGGGTGTTTCTCCATTCCAACGTCGAGACCCCCTACGGCCCGGTCCGCGGCGTGGATGGTGGGTTCTACCGCTTCAGCCCGCAGCGCACCATGCTTGAGCGCACCGCCCAGCTCTCCATTCCTAACCCATGGGGCGTCGCCTTTGACAAATGGGGCCAAGATTTCTTCCTTCACACGTCCGGAACGAGCATGAACTGGATGCTGCCCGCCTCCGTCAAGCCAACCTACGGCAGCAAAACGCCCTCCACTCCCGACCTGGTTCCCAAAGGCCACGCCGTGCGCCCGACCTCCGGTCTGGAAATCGTCTCTTCGCGCAACTTCCCTGACGAGGTGCAGGGCGACATCATGTTAGGCAATGCGATCGGCTTCCTTGGCATCAAGCAGCACTCCATCAGCGATGACGGCACCGGCTACAAAACCGCCTTTCGCCAGGATCTGCTGAAGGCCAATGATCCTAACTTCCGCCCGGCGGACCTCGAGTTCGGCCCCGACGGTGCGCTGTATGTGATTGACTGGCATAACGTTCTGATCGGCCACATGCAGCACAACGCGCGCGACCCGCTGCGTGACCACGTGCACGGCCGGATCTATCGAATCACCTATCCGTCGCGCCCGCTGGTGCAGCCCGCCAAGGTTGCCGGAGCCCCGGTCGCCACGCTGTTGGAGAACCTCAAGTTGCCCGAGTACCGCTCGCGCTACCGCAGCCGCCGCGCCCTGCGCGATTTCCCCGTCGACAAGGTGCTCATCGAAATCAAGGCCTGGGTGGCCAAGCTCGACAAGGCGGACCCGAACCACGAGCACCACAAGTTAGAAGCCTTGTGGGCCAGTTGGGGGATGAACAAGGTGGACGCCGACCTGCTGCGCGACCTGCTGCAGGCAAAGGACTTTCGCGTCCGCGCCGCGGCCGTACGGGTGCTGCGCTACACCTACCACCAGGTTTCGGACCACCCGGATCTGCTAGCCAAGGCCGCCGCCGATCCCGAGGGGCGCGTGCGCCTTGAGGCAATCGTGGCAGCCTCGTGGTTAGACAACGCGGTGGGCAAGAAGGTGGCGGGCATCGCCTCAAAGCAGCCCTTGGACACCTGGAGCACCAATGCCGCCAAAACCGCGGCAAGCCGCCTGAGCGGGGCTGATGATGATGTCGTTGACGAGCATCCGGCACCTCCGGTGCCTGCCGATCTGGATGCCGAAGGCAAAAAACAGTTCCTCGCCGGCCATAAGATCTATTTCCGCGAGGGCCACTGCGCGACCTGCCACCAAGCGGACGGCAAGGGGCTTGACCCGGCCTTCCCTGGCCTCAATGCCAGCCCATGGGTTGTTGGCGAGCCGGACCGCGCCATCAAGCTGACCCTGCATGGCTTGATGGGCCCGATGGAAATCCACGGCAAGAAATACGCCGGCAACGTGCCGATGACGCCGTTTGGCGGCATGCTCAACGATCAGGAGGTGGCCGCAGTGCTCACTTACGTCCGCAACAACTTCGGCAACAAGGCTCCGCCCGTGAAGCCCAGCGACGTTGCGCGCGTCCGCCAGGCGACCAAGGAACGCAAGGAGTTCTATCAGGTCGAGGAGCTCCTCAAGGAGCATCCGCTCAAGAACTAACCCCCAACAGGTGGATCCATTAGGGCCGCAGGGCAGGCTGAGCTTGCCATCGGGGGACGCTTGGTCTTTTTTGCCGCGGCAAACGTTATTCCTGAACCATGGCAACCATCGAAGAACCCGTCCAACAGCACGCATTCCAAGCCGAAGTCCGGCAGCTGCTAGATATCGTCATCCACTCGCTCTACACGGACAAGGAGATCTTTGTCCGGGAGCTGGTCTCTAACGCCTCAGACGCGCTTGAAAAAATGCGCCTCAAGGAGCTCACCGAGCCCGAAGTGCAGGAAAAGGGCACCGCCCTGGAGATCAGCATCAGCGCGGACCCGGAGGCCAAGACACTCACAATAACAGACAGCGGCATCGGCATGACCCGCGAGGAGCTCATTGAGAACCTCGGCACCATCGCCCACTCCGGCACCAAGGCTTTCTTGCAGGCCATGCAGGACAAGGGCGAGGCCAAGCCCGAGGTCATCGGCCAGTTTGGCGTCGGATTTTACAGCGCGTTCATGGCCGCGGACCGGGTGGAGGTTTTCAGCAAGTCCTGGCAGCCCGGTGCGGAAGGATGCAAGTGGGAGAGCGACGGCCGCGGTGGCTACTCGCTTGAACCCGCCGAAAACGTTGCCCGCGGATCAAAAATCATCCTCCATCTCAAGGAGGACGAGTTTGCCAAGGTGGACCGCATCCGCGAAGTCCTGAAAAAATACTCCAACTTCGTTTCCTTCCCAATCCTCGTCGACGGAGAACGGGCTAATAAAATTGAGGCCATCTGGCTCAAAGCCAAAAACGAGGTCACGGAAGAGGAGTATACCGAGTTCTATCGCTTCACCTCGCACGCTTGGGACGAGCCGTTCTACACGATGCACTTCAGCGCCGACGCGCCGCTGGCCATCAATGCCCTGCTCTTTACCCCGGGCGAGAACAACGAGCGCTTCGGCATGGGCCAGATGGAGCCCGGCGTCGCCCTCTATTGCCGCAAGGTGCTGATCGACCCCAAGCCTAACGGCCTGCTGCCCGACTGGCTGCGCTTCCTTCGCGGCGTCATCGATTCCGCCGACCTGCCGCTGAACATCTCGCGCGAAAGCATGCAGGACAGCGCCCTCGTGCGTAAGCTCAACCAGCTCATCACCAAGAGGTTCCTCAAGTTCCTCGAAAAGCAGGCCAAGGACGACCCGACGAAGTATCGCGATTTCTTCACCAAGTTCAGCCGCTTCCTTAAAGAAGGCATTGCCACCAGCCATGAGCACCAGGAGACCCTTGCCGGGCTGCTGCGCTTCGAGAGCTCAATGAGCGAGGCGGATGCTCTAACAAGCTTTGGCGAGTACTGCGACCGCGCCAAGGAGGAGCAGAAGGAGATCTACTACCTAACAGGTCCCACGCGCGAGGTCATCGAGTCCGGTCCCTATCTTGAGGCCTTCAAGGCGCGGGGGCTGGAGGTGGCCTATTTCACCGACGCGGTGGACGGCTATATTCTGCAGTCGCTGGAGAACTTTTCCGGCAAGAAGCTGGTCGCGGCGGACCGTGCGGACATTGACATGGAGGAGGTCAGTCCGGAGGGCGAGCGGCTCAGCGAGGAGGAGTCCTCGTCCCTAACAACCTGGATGGCCGAACAGCTAGGTGAGCGGGTCTCCGCGGTGGCTGTTGGGAAGCGGCTGGTTGCGAGCCCGGCGGTGGCGCTGACGCCCAAGGATGCGATGGCCCCGCAGATGCGCGCGATGATGAAGGCGATGGGTCAGGATGCTCCCGAGCCAAAACCCTCGCTGGAGATCAACCCGGGCCACTCGCTGGTGCGCAAGCTTGCCGCCCTGCGCGCGAGCGATCCGGAGCTGGCCGCCGCAGTGAGTACCCAGTTGGCCGACCAGGCGCTGCTTGCCGCAGGGCTGGTGGAAAATCCCCAGGCGGTTGCAGCACGGATGAACGCCCTGTTGGAGCGGGTGATCTAGCAAACCTCCAAAGCAGGTTTCGACTTGTGGCGCGGGGCGCTGCGGCCCAGCATGTTAGTGATGAATCCCACGCTCCCGCCGCTGCTAGTTGTCAGGCGCTGCCCGAAACGTTGGAGCGAGCTGGAGGGGGACGTCAAGCGGCGTTTCTGCGGCGAGTGCCAGCTCCACGTGCACAACCTCTCGGCGATGGATGCGGCCGAGCGGGCGAATTTTGTGGCCGAGAGGGGGGCGCACGCGTGCATCAGCTATGAGCTGCGCGCGGACGGCAGCATGGTCACGCCGCCGCGGTGGGGCTGGTTGGCCTCCATCCGCGGAGTGGCGGCCGCAGTGTTGGCAGGCGCGCTGCCGTTTTTTTTCGGCGCGTGCGCGGACCGCCGGACCACGGGCGTCCCGGTCTTTCATGACAAGGAGTCGGACCAACTCCTCGGCGAGGCTCCGACGCTCACCGGCAGGGTGGCCGCACCGGCAACGCTCGGCACGCCGGCCGCGCCCGAGCGCTAGCACTCACCGCGGGCAATCTCCCGCTGGCGCAAAAAAAGGGGGCTCCGGAAAACCGGCGCCCCCCCCCAGAAAAGCTCGAAGCTGCTGGAAACTGCTAGTTTTTGCTAGAAACCCACTTCACCGCGTTGGTGAGGATCTTCATGTAGGCCGGGTGGCTGTGGGCCTTGTCGTCGTGGCCAAGGGTCATGCAGACGATGCGGGTCTTCGGGTCATTGACGACCCAGACGCTTGCGTGCGGCTTGGCGCCCTTGCCGTTGTTGGCCAGGATCGTGTAGTCGGCTCCCTCGTCAAAATTGTGCAGGTAGCTTTCATCCTTGATGGTGAACTTGGCAGGAACCTCGGCCATGGTGGGATGGTCGGGCTTGACGACTTCGACTTCAAACTCGCCGCCACCGTGGCCCTTGCTGCCGCCGGCGACAAAGCGCTTGTTGTAGTTGCCTTCCGCGAAGGGATGGACCCAGCAGCCGGCGTGGAGGACCACGACGCCCTTGCCGGCATCGGCATGCGCCGTCAGCGCCGCCTGCCAGTCCTTGGAACCCCACTGCTTGCCATCGTTGCCGCTGCACACGACAACATCGGCTTCCGGCAGGAGGGTGAGAGCCTCGGCGCTGTTGAGGGTCGCGGCCGTCTCAAAGCCAGCCGCTTGAAGCGTCTCGGAGTCCATCTTCATGAAGAACGCCGGGAAATTGTGCGAACTGCCCGAGCCAACCAACAGCACCCGCACCACGCCCGCCTTCTTGGACTCAGAGAACTTCTGCCCGGTGGCCACCGTGGAGTTAGGCGGCAGGGTTGTTAGATCCACCGGCTCGGCGAAGCTGGCGACGGAGGAGAAAACGAGCGCGCAGGCGGCGGCCGTTAGGCTGATTAACGATTTTTGTGGTGCTTTCATTGAGTGGGATTGCGGGGATGATTTCTCCAAGCGCCGAAAGTAGATGGTTTTAGCGAGTCGTCGAGCATGTCTTTTGGCAATACGCCCGGGTGCGCGGATGAGGGGAGGGTGGAAGGGGCGGGTTGATCGGCATTGCTAGATCCAGACGGAAACTGGCGGTCGCGGCCCAGCAGCCGGCAGCCGTGGATGTTTTGCGAAACTTGATGATTCCAGCGTTGCCCGCGGGGCCGGTTGTGGGGACAATGCGGGCCGCTTCCATGACCAACCCCTTTCGAGAAGATCTAGTTTCCCGCTCGCGCGCCGAGGCGTGCACGGTGGTGATTTTTGGTGCCACCGGCGACCTGACGCACCGCAAGCTGGTGCCTGCGCTCTACAACCTGGCCGTCGACGGCGAGCTGCCGCCCGGGGTGAAGATCATCGGCTTTGCGCGCCGCGACTGGACCGACGAAAAGTTCCGTGCCGGCCTTGAGGAACTCAACCGCAAGGTCTCGCGCAACGCCCATGACGACCAGGTCTGGGCGGCCTTTAGCGAGTCGATCCACTTCCACCAGAGCGAGTTCCAGGACGAGATGGGCTACCGCGCGCTGGCCGAGCGGCTTGACGCGATTGATGCCGAGCGCGGCGGACGCGGCAACCGCCTGTTCTATATCGCCAGCGCCCCGGAGTATTTTGACGACATCCTTAAGCACCTCAAGGGCGCGGGCTTGAACCAGGCCGCCGAGGGCTGTTGGGCCCGGGTGATCGTGGAAAAACCCTTCGGCAAGGATCTTAAGAGTGCCCAACACCTCAACGAGGTCGTCAGCCACACTTTCGCCGAAAAGGACACCTACCGGATCGACCACTATCTGGGCAAGGAGACCGCGCAGAATCTCATGGTGCTGCGCTTCTCTAACGCCATCTTCGAGCCGCTGTGGAATAACCGTTATATCGACCACGTCCAGATCACCTGCGCGGAGAACCTTGGCATGGAAGGCGGCCGCGGCGGCTACTACGACACCGCCGGCGCCCTGCGCGACATGGTCCAGAACCACCTCCTGCAGCTCCTGAGCCTCGTCGCCATGGAGCCGCCCACCGATCTGGGCGCCGACGGGGTGCGCGACGAAAAGGTCAAGGTGATCCGCTCACTGCGCCAATGGGATACGCCGGAGAAGGTTGCCGCCAACGTGGTGCGCGCTCAGTACACCGCGGGATTTGTCGACGGCCGCCCGGTTGTCGGCTACCGCGAGGAGGACCGGGTGAACCCTCAGTCTAACACCGAGGCCTACGTCGCGCTGCGCATCATGGTGGACACCTGGCGCTGGAGCGGCGTGCCGTTTTACATGCGCATGGGCAAGCAGCTGCCGAAGAAGGCGACCGAGATTTCCATTCACTTCAAGGCAGCTCCAACAGTTCTGTTCAACGCCATTCCCGGTGGCACGCCCGGCGGCAACGTGCTGGTCATCCGGATCCAGCCCGACGAGGGCATTTCGCTGCGGATGGTCTCCAAGCTGCCCGGCACGGCCCTGCGCCTGGAGCCGGTCAAGATGGACTTCCACTACGCCAGCAGCTTTGGCAAGGGCAGCCCCGAGGCCTACGAGCGCTTGCTCTTAGACGCGATGGCCGGCGATGCGACGTTGTTTGCGCGGCGCGACGAGGTTGAGGAGGCGTGGCGTTTTATCGACCACATCGAGCAGGCGTGGCACGCAAGTGAGACGCCGCCGCCGATGGCGGAATTCGTCGCTGGCACCTGGGGGCCAAAGGAGGCCGGCGACCTGCTGCGCGAGACCGGCCACAGCTGGCGGCGGCTGTGAGGGGCGGGAGGGCACGATTGACAAGTTAGAACCCGAGACCCGATGAGCGAGCTGAAAGAAATGGACCCCGAACTTGGCCGCGAGGTTGGCATCGGGGTCATCGACGGGGAGCTGAAGAAGCTTTGGGACGAGGATGAGGCGCGGACCAATGCCTCGCTGGTGAACGTGGCGATTTACTCCGAGGAGGCCGGGTCGCTGCGCCGGAACTCGAAGATTATCGCCAAGATCACGCGTGACCACGCGTGCCGGGCATTGCTGATAGAGCTTGATAGGCTTGCGGCCGAGCCGTCCATCAGGGCGTGGATCACCGCGCACTGCCACCTTTCCGGCGGGCAGAAGGCGGTGTGCTGCGAGCAAATCGCCTTTGAATTGAAGGGGCGCTCGCGCGGCCGGCTGCGCAACACCGTGTTTGCGCACCTTGCCAGCGACCTGCCGCTGATCTTCTGGTGGCAGGGGGAGCTATCTAACCTTTTTGAGGAGAGCCTCTACAGCCTGATTGATCGCTTTATTTTCGACAGCTCTGACTGGCTCGCGGATTCGCTGGCGAGCTTTGAGCGGATTGAGTTGGCCGTGAGCGATTCCTTGCGCCAGCTGGTGGTCCAGGATCTGGCCTGGACCCGGACCTATCACTATCGCCTGGCGGTGGCGGGCTTGTTTGACAGCCCGCAAGCGCAGGCGGCCCTTGCGCAGATTGCAAGCCTCAAGGTGGTCGCCCACCCGCAGCACCGGATGTCGGCGCTGCAGCTGGTGGCGTGGCTGAGCACCCAGGCGCAGTGGTCGCTTGTGGGAGTTGAACGCGCCACCGCGCTGGAAACCCTGCGCTTTGCCCACAAATCCGGTGCCGAAGTGTGCGTGGCTATCAGCTACGTGGAATCCAGCGCGCCCCTCGGAAGTCTGGAGATGGACGGCGGAAACATGCAGCTGCGGGTCTGGCGCGATCCGGGCAAGCGCCACCTTTTCCATCAGTTAGTTGCCGGCGAGGTCCACCTTGAAGGCGTTTCTCCTGCCGACAGCGATGAGGACGCCGATCTCATCGGAGACCAGCTTGCCCGTGGCGGGAAGAACTCGCTTTACCGGCGGATGCTGCCGCGCTTCCTCGAGTTGCTGAGGTTCTGAGTCAGCTGGCGCGAAACGCGCTTGAACGATGGGCGGAATCATCCCATGTTCCGCCGCCCGCACGACCCCGGGGTTCCCGCCTCCCTTGCCATGCCCAATTCGATCCAGCTTCCCGACGACGCCCCGTTCACGCCCGAGCAGCGACAGTGGCTCAGCGAATTCCTGACCAAGATGTTGGGGACGGACGCCGGTTTTGGCGGCATGGCCACGGGGCCGAGCGTGCCGGTGACCATCCTTTACGGATCGCAGACGGGCAACGCGGAGGCCCTGGCGCGCAAACTCCTCAAGGCGCTCAAGAAGGGCAACTTCGAGCCGGCCGTGGCTGACATGGCCAGCTATGACCAGAGTCGCCTAACCAAGGAGAAGAATCTCCTCATCATTACCAGCACCTACGGCGATGGCGAACCGCCCGACAGCGCGGCGGACCTGCACCGCTGGCTCCATAGCGAGGCCGCTCCACGCCTGGATGGGGTCCGTTATTCTGTGTTAGCCCTCGGCGACACCGAATACCCCGACTTCTGCCAGTGCGGCATTGAGTTTGACAACCGCCTCGCCGAACTAGGCGCCGAGCGTGTGGTTAACCGGGTCGATTGCGACGTGGATTTTGATAGTCTCTACAACGGCTGGCGCGATGCGGTGGTCCTTGCCCTTGGCGGCTCGGCCAAGGCCGGTTTAAACGGTGGCGCCACCCAGGAGCAGGACTCCGAGGAGGGCTTCTCCAAGAAGAATCCGTTCCCCGCGCCGATCCTTTCCAACGTCAACCTCAACGGCGCCGGCTCGGAGAAGGCAACCTATCATGTCGAGTTCTCCCTCGCCGGGTCCGGCCTGACCTATCAGGTCGGCGACGCGCTGGGGGTCTACCCGTGCAACAATGAGCGGGTGGTGGATGAGATTCTAGCAGGCTTGCCGTTCAAGACCGACGAGTCCGTGCCCCTGCCCACCGGCGGGGAAGCGCTGCTGCGTGACGCGCTCATCGAGCACTACGACATCCGCGGCATCAACAAGTCCTTCCTGCAGAAATGGCAGGCCCGCAGCGGCTCGCCCTTCCTGCGCGCCCTCGTGGAGGCCGACGACAAGCAGGCCTTCGAGCATTTCAGCTGGGGCCGCGAGCTAATCGATCTGGTGTTGGATCATCCGGCGGACTTCGCCGACGCGGAGGACTTCGTCTCGGTCCTCAAGCGCCTGCAGCCGCGCCTCTATTCGATCGCCTCAAGTCCGAAGGCGCATCCGGACGAGGTCCACCTAACTGTCGGGGTGGTGCGCTATGACACGTTTGGTCGCAGCCGCGGGGGAGTCTGTTCGACGTTCCTTTCAGACCGGTGCAAGGGCTTGAAGCCCGAGGTATTTCTGCACGAAAACAAGCTCTTCCGGCTGCCGGAGGACAGTTCGCTGCCGATCATCATGGTGGGGCCTGGCACGGGGATCGCGCCGTTCCGCGCGTTCCTTGAGGAGCGCCGCGAAGCGGCGACATCCGGCAAGAGCTGGTTGTTCTTTGGCAACCCGCACCGCGCGACGGACTTTCTTTATGAGCAGGAGCTCAATGCGATGTTGCAAGCCGGGCACCTGACCCGCTTGGACACCGCCTTCTCCCGCGACCAGAAGCAAAAGGTCTACGTCCAGGACCGGATGCTGGAGCAGGGCGCGGAGTTGTGGAGCTGGCTGGAGGCTGGAGCCATGTTTTACGTCTGCGGCGATGCCTCGCGTATGGCCAAGGATGTGGACGCAGCCTTGCACAAAATCGCCGAACAACACGGCGCGCTCACCCCCGAGGAGGCTGCCGCCTACATCGCCGCCCTGCGCAAGAATCGCCGCTACCTGCGCGACGTTTACTAAGCTCCGCTGTTAGCGCGCCTCCTCCATCAGCGTCTTGAGGCGCGCCCGCAGCGAGCCTAACAACTCCGCGTGCCCCGGGTCCCTGGCGAGGTTCTTTTGCTCAAGCGGATCCTTCTTGAGGTCGAAGAGCTCCTCATGGTCGTACTCGGGCCAGTGGATGTATTTGAGGTCCTTGCGCACCACCGCATTGGAGGAGGGGATTCGTTCCTTGTTGTCGATGGTGCCGTGCTCGTAGAGGAATTCGCTGCGCCACGCCCGGGGCGGGCCATCGTCGGTTAGATAGAGGGCGGCAAGATCACGGCCCTGCATGGTGGCGGCCGCAGGGACGCCGGCCGCGGCTAACAAGGCAGGCGCGATGTCGACATTAAGAACAAGTGCGTCGTTAGTTGTGCCGCGTGCGGCGGCGGGCATGCGCGGGTCATGGATGATGAGGGGCACGCGGATGCTTTCCTGGTGGGGGTACCACTTGTCGGCAAGACCCCGGTCGCCGTGGTAGTAGCCGTTGTCACCCATGAAGACCACCAGGGTGGACTCGAGCAGGCCCTGGGCCTTGAGTTCGTCGAGGATTTTCCCGCAGGTGGCGTCCACCTTGGTGCACACGCGGTAGTAGTTTTTCATCATCCGCTGGTACTTCTCCGGTTGGTCAAAACGCCGATGGAAGCGCACCCGGCCCTCGTTGCCGGGTTGTTGGAGAAATTCAGGCAGGTCGTGCCGCGCCTCCTCGTTGGCCAGCGGCGGGATCGGGATGCTCACATCCTCATAGAGCGCCATGCTCTCCGGCTGCGGCAAATATTGCTCCGGGTTGTGGTCCTCGGCGTGCGGCGCGGAGAATGCGACTGTTAGGAAAAACGGCCGGTCGCGCGGCCGTGCTGCTAGAAACTCCACGGCGTCCTCCTCGTTGCGGCGCGTCACGTGGACCGTGCTGCCGTCGGGGCGCTTGATCCAGTAGGTGCCGGCGTAGGACTTGGCGAAATCGAACTTGTCGGCCGGGAAGGGTCCGGAGTGCCACTTGCCGACGTGGCCAACAAAATACCCGTTATTCCGGAGAAGTCCCGGCAGGGATTGGTCCCATGGGGTCATGAATCGCTCGAAGCCGCGGTTGCCGTGGCGTGACATCCATTGTCCGGTGAGGAGGGAGGCGCGGCTAACCCCGCAGATTGATGTCGTCACGCACGCGTGGGTGAAGCGCAGGCCGGCGGCGGCGAGGTGGTCGAGCACGGGGGTTTTAACCACCGGGTTGCCCGCCACGCCGAGAGTGTCAAAGCGCCAGTCATCGGCAAAGAGGATGAGGAGGTTGAGTGGTTTGTCCGCGGCATGCAGGTTGGGGGTTAGCGCTGCAAGCAGGAGAAGCAGGGCGCACGCGCGTGGAAGATGCATGAATTGGTTTCAACGCCGCAAATGGGGGGTATGTTGCCGAATGGCCGCAAAATCCAAAAAACAGCAAAGGGCCGCCGGTGCTGCTTTGGCAGCCAAGCGCGGAGAAATTGAAAAATCCCAGCTCAAGGGAGCCTCAAAAAGCATGGAGGAATCCATGAACGAGGAGCAACTCGAGGAACTGGCAAAAACCAAAACCCGCAATTTTCCCGAGAAGAAGGAATCCTGAGTCACTTTGGGCCAACATGCCCGCGGTCGCGGTTATTCCGGCGCTGGTGGTGTTGAGTGGGAGCTTCCTCAAAGTTGGGCTGGGGGTAAGGAATCTTGCGCCATGGTCCCGGGGGGCGGCATCGCATTGGCGGCGGTGGTGATTCTTCCGGTAGTTGGGACAATTTACGGTGCTTATTTTCTCTACATGTTTTGCTCTGCGAAAGGGCGGATGGTTTTGAGTCCGCAGTACGTCCAGATCGTCGACAAGATTCCCCCGGAGAAATTGAGAACGTCGCTGGCGGTTTGGATCATTGGCGCGGTGGTGATTGCTGGCATCATCTTCGTTGCGTTTTACTAGAGCGGCTTCGCGCGGATCCGCCTGAGCCATTGACGCGGCGGGGGATCGGCGGGAAGGTAGGGCATGAGAGTCGGAATCATCGGAGCGAGCGGGTTTATCGGCAGCCGCTTGGCCAAGGTGCTCGCCGCTCGTGGCGATGAAGTCATTGGCTTCAGCCGCCGCGGCCACATGGCCACCGCGGTGATCCGCGAGTGGCGGACCCTCGATCTGATGGATCTTGCCGAGCTCGATGCGGTGGTCAATTTGGCGGGCGAACCGGTTGACCAGCGCTGGACGCCGGAGCGCAAGCTGGCGTTTCGCAAGAGCAGGGCCGGGGTCACCGAGAACCTCGTCCGCGCCGTGCGCCGGCGCCATCCGGCGGGGCGGCCCAATGTGTTAGTCAACGCCTCGGCCGTGGGCTATTACGGGGACCGTGGTGACACGGAGTTGGATGAATCGGCTCAACCCGGTGAGGGCTTTCTCGCGGAATTGTGCCAGGAATGGGAGGCGGCACTGGAGCCTCTGGTTGACACCAGCGTGCGCACGGTCGTGGTGAGAATCGGCGTGGTGCTGGGCGAGGGTGGCGCCGCCATGGAGAAGCTGCGCAAAGTGTTCAGCAAGGGCTTGGGCGGCAAGCTGGGAAATGGCCAACAGTGGATGCCGTGGATTCACATTGAGGACCTTGTCGGAGCCATGGTGCATGCCATTGGGCATGAAAAACTCGTCGGGCCGGTCAATGCCGTGGCACCCGAGCCGGTCCGCAACGTGGAGTTCACCGCCAAGTTTGCCAAGGCCTTGCGCCGCCCAGCTCTTCTGAGCGTGCCGGAGTTCGCCTTGAAAATCGCACTCGGTGAGTTCTCTTCTGCCTTGTTGGCCAGCGAGCGGGTGCTGCCGGCTGCCTTGTTGGCCAGCGGCTACGCGTTCCGTTATCCCTCGCTGGATGCCGCCCTGCGCGATTTGCTGCGCCCGGGAGGTTGTTAGCTGTTAGCAAGGGATTTCCCTTGCTGCGGCGCGGGGTGCTTGCTTGCTTCTGAAACCGGCTATGGCTGTCCCGCAGAATATAATCGCTCTGGTCTTTGACTACGACCAGACGCTAAGTCCCCGCTACATGCAGGACGATGTCGTGTTTCCCGAGTTCGGGATCGACCCGGTGCAGTTTTGGCGCAAGTGCAACGCGCTTGTCACTGAGCAGAAGTGGGATGGCGAGTTAGCCTACATGAAGTGCCTGCTAGACTACTTGGGCATGGACAATGTTTCCAACAACCGGCTGCGCGATCTTGGGGCCGGCCTCGGCTTCTTCCCGGGTGTGCCGGAGGTGTTTGATGCCCTGCCCAAGGCCTGCCTGACGCCCGAGCAGGCGGCGATGGGGATCAAGATCGAGATCTACCTGTTATCCTCCGGGCTCAAGGTGCTGTTGGACGGCAGCCGGCTGCGGCCGCACGTCAAGGCGGTGTTTGGCTGCGAGTTTGGCGAGGACAGCGAGGGGCGCATCAGCTTCCCGAAGCGGACGATCTCGCACACCACCAAGACCCAGTACTTGTTCCGTATCAACAAGGGGATGCTGCGCGAGGAGGACGACGTCAACGACCACATGCCTCCCGAACTGCGCCCAATTCCCTTCAGGAACATGATTTATGTTGGAGACGGGCCCACCGACGTGCCCTGCTTCACGGTCATGAAGAAAAACGGCGGCCACGCGGTGGCGGTGTACAATCCAGAGGACGCCAGTGGGCGGAGCTTCCGCAAATGCTACCAACTCTGCACTCATGCCGACCGGGTCAAGCACATCGCCCCGGCCGACTATCGGCAGGGCAGCCACCTTTGGTTGTTGTTGGAGCAGATGGTCTGCGAGACCGCCGAGGGGATCATGCGGCGCGCGCTCGATGAGCGCGAGCAGGGGACGGTGGCGGCCCCAACATTCTAATTAAGTTTCACCCGGAAAGAACGGACTTTTGAGCAACACGGTATCAGGCAAACGGCATTATCATTTCATCGGGATCTGCGGGACGGCAATGGGGTCCGTGGCGGCGGCCATGCAGGTGCGCGGCTATGTGGTTAGCGGCTCGGACCGCAACGTCTACCCGCCGATGTCCGCCTTCCTGGAAGGACAGGGGATCAAGCTAACCGAAGGCTTCGCTGCCGAGAACATCCCCGCGGATGCGGATGTCATCGTGGTAGGCAACGCCATCAGCCGCGGCAACGAAGAGGCTGAGGCCGTGCTCGACCGCAAGCTGTTATATGTTTCGTTGCCCGAGGTGATGAAGGAGGTGTTCCTGCGCGGCCGGCGCAACCTGGTGGTCTCCGGCACCCACGGGAAAACCACGACCACGGCCATGCTTGCCTGGATCCTCAAGGCCGCTGGCCACGATCCGAGCCACATGATCGGGGGCCTGCCGCTTAACCTCGGCAAAGGCGCCGCGTTCACCGACTCCGCCTTCACGGTGTTAGAAGGGGACGAATACGACACGGCCTTCTTCGACAAGCGTTCAAAGTTCCTCCACTACCTCCCCGAGGTGGTCGTGATGAACAACATCGAGTTTGACCACGCGGACATCTACGCGTCCATCGACGAGATCAAGCTGAGCTTCCGCCGGCTTCTCAATATCGTTCCGCGCTCGGGCATGGCGTTTATCAATGGGGATGACGCCAACTGCTTGGATGTGGCGGTCGGTGCAATCGCCCCGGTGCGCAGTGTCGGCATGGGTGCGGAATGCGATGTGGCCATCGAGGATATTGAATACATCCCTTCAGGAAGTGCCTTTACCTTGGAGGGAGAGCGCTATTCGGTGCCGATGGTGGGCGAGTTCAACGTGCGCAACGCCGCCATGGCCGTGTGTACGGCGCGCTTCATCGGTCTAACACCCGGGGAGATCCGCAGCGGGCTAACAACCTTCCTCGGCGTGGCGCGGCGCCAAGAGCTGCGCGGCGAGGTGGAAGGGGTGAAGGTCATCGACGATTTCGCGCACCATCCGACGGCCATCGCCCAGGCGGTGCGCGGTCTGCGCCAGCGCTATCCAGGCTCGCGGTTGTGGGTCTTGTTTGAGGCCCGCTCTAACACCACGAGGCGAAATGTTTTTCAACACGAGCTTGCGGCCGCGCTGGCCGAGGCGGATTTTGCGGTGATCCCGAACGTTCCCGACGCGGAGAAGGTTGCGCTCAGTGACCGGCTTGACCCGCAGCGCTTGGTCGCGGAAATCGGCGAGCTTGGCGGCAAGGGGTGGTATCTCTCCGGCGTGGAGGAGATCGTGACGCTTGTCGCGACCGACGCACAGCCAGGCGACGTGGTGGCAGTCCTCAGCAATGGCGGATTTGGAGGAATCCACCAGAAGCTGTTGGACCGCTTGGCAAAGCGTTAGCTGATGTGAGCCGCAGGCCAGCGTGAAGCTGCAGCCTGCAGCCGCTTTGATGTTAGCAACCTGCTGCTGCATGTCGGGGGGGCGCGCCGCCCCGCTCACCCGCGCTCGCCCAATGACTTCTCCAGTGCAGCCTGCGGGGGAAGACATCCGAGTGGCCGGACGGATCGGATTTTGGGTGGGTAGGTCTTCTGGAGTGAGCCGCCGGCCCCGTGGACTGCAGTAGCTTGCTACCGCTGTGAGCGGTCCAGCTTGCTGGCGGGAACCCGCTCACTCATTCAACGCTTCCTCCGCGGCAGCGCGGAAGAAGCAGGGGACCGCCGCGAAATCCCGGAGAGCCCGGATTTTTGCCAGCAAGCTGACGGTGGGCTGCGGCTCACATGAAAGTTGCCGCTCCCCACTATAGATTCGGGAGAGCCGGCTTGAGGGCTGCGCACCGCCGCCGCAGTGGTTGCGGCAGCGGCGGATAGACGAGGCTAACGAGGCATGTTCTTTTTCAGGTCGGCAATGACACCGAGGTCGTCGAGGGTTGCGGTGTTGCCGGTGATCTCGCCTGTGGCGACGAGCTCCTTGAGGAGGCGGCGCATGATTTTTCCTGATCGGGTCTTGGGCAGCGACGGGGTGAAGAAGATGTCGTCAGGCTTGGCGATGGCACCAATCACCTTGCCGACGTGGTTGCGCAGCTCATCGCGAAGGTCCGCGGAAACCTCGGCACCTTCCTTGAGGATGACGAAGGCGACCACGGCTTGGCCCTTGATTTCATGCGGACGTCCAACCACCGCGGCCTCCGCCACGGCCCAGTGGGCGGCCAGCGCACTTTCCACTTCCGCCGTGCCAAGGCGATGGCCGGAAACGTTGAGTACATCGTCCAAGCGTCCAACAATCCAGAAGTTGCCCTTCTTGTCCCGGCGCGCGCCGTCGCCGGCGGTGTACTGGCCCGGATAGTCCATCCAGTAGGTTTTCTTGAAGCGCTTCTTGTCGCCGTATATGCCGCGCAGCATCGCGGGCCACGGCTTGCGGATGACGAGGCGGCCTCCCTCGTTGGGCCCGCATTCGTTGCCTTCCTCATCAAGAATGGCGGCGTCGACGCCAAAGAACGGCAGCGTTGCTGTGCCGGGCTCGGTGGGCGTGCAGCCGGGCAGCGGCGAGATCATGATCGCTCCCGTCTCGGTTTGCCACCAAGTGTCGACAATCGGGCAGCGGCCGCCGCCGATCATGTCGCGGTACCACATCCAGGCTTCCGGGTTGATAGGCTCTCCAACAGTCCCTAGCAGCCGCAGCGACGACAGGTCGTGCTTTTCCGGGAAATGGTTGCCGGCCTTGATGAAGGCGCGGATGGCGGTGGGCGCGGTGTAGAAAATCGTGACGCCGTACTCCTCGATCATCTGCCAGAAGCGGCCGAAGTCCGGGTGGTTAGGCGCGCCCTCGTACATGATCTGGGTCACGCCGTTAGACAGGGGCCCGTAGACAATGTACGAGTGTCCGGTGATCCAGCCGACGTCGGCGGTGCACCAGTAGACGTCCTCGTCGCGCATGTCGAAGACGTACTTGCAGGTCGTGTAGGTGCCGACGAGGTAGCCGCCGGAGGTGTGGAGGATGCCCTTGGGTTTGCCGGTTGAGCCGGAGGTATAAAGGATGAAAAGCGGGTGCTCGGCATCGAAGGCCTTGGCGGTGTGGGCGCTGGAAACCTTGGCCACCTCTTCGTCCCAATAGCTGTCGCGGCCTTCCCGCATGGCCACCTTGGCCCCGGTGCGGCGGTGGACAAGGACGGTGGCCACGCCGGTAAACTTTTCCAGCGCCTCGTCGACGGTTTCCTTGAGGGGGACGACCTTGCCGCGCCGCCAGCTGCCGTCGGCGGTGATGACCACCTTGGCGCCGGAATCCTCTAAGCGGTCAACGATCGAGTCGGCCGAGAAGCCGCCAAAAACCACCGAGTGGACTGCGCCGATGCGGGCGCAGGCGAGCATGGCGATGGCCGCCTCGGGCACCATCGGCATGTAGATGAGCACGCGGTCCTTGGACTTCACCCCGCGGGCTTCCAGCACATTGGCGAAACGGCAAATCTCGCGGTGGAGCTGCAGATAGGTTAGAGTTCGCTTCTCGCCCGGTTCGCCCTCCCAGATGATGGCCGCCTTGTTGCGGCGCGGGCCGTCAAGGTGGCGGTCCACGCAGTTCTCACAGACGTTAAGTTTGGCACCGACAAACCAGCGCGCGTCCGGCGCCTGCCACTCCAAGACGCTCTTCCATGTCTCGCGCCACTTCAGCTCCTTCGCCTCGCGCGCCCAGAAAACGTTGGGCTTGTCGATGGACTCCGCATACAGCCGCTTGTATTCAGCCATGCTGCCGATGCGGGCAGACTTGGCAAATTCGCGGGAGGGCTTGAAGGACGGATTGTTGAGGGGATGGCTTTCGATCGTTTCACTCATGGTCGCGGCAAGCATGCTAACCGGCGCCGCGCAGCGGACAATCTACTTTTTCCGCGGCCCGCGGGGTGGCGGGCGGCGTTCCCCGCGCGCACGCGTGGTTTTCCGTTCCACCGGATTGGTGAGGAGCAGCGGGATCTCGTCCGTCTCCAACAACCGGAACTTCCCTGGTTCGATTTCCGTGTCGATAAAGGATCCGATGCGCAGGCGCAGCAGCTTGGTGACCTTGAAGCCGAGGGCCTCAAGCATGACGCGGATCTGGCGCTTTTTCCCCTGGACCAGGACAATGCGGATGCGCCGGGCACTGGTGCGGCGCACGGACTTGGCGCTCATTTTCCCTTCCGGGGTGTAGATGCCGGCGACCAGCTGCTCTAGCAGTTGGTTAGTGAACGCCTGGTTGACCGTGACGACGTACTCCTTCTCGATTTTTTTGGAAGGATGGGCAAGGCTTTGGGCAAGCTCGCCGTCGTTGGTGAGGATGAGGATTCCCTCGCTGTCCATGTCGAGGCGGCCGACGTGGTTGAGGTGTTGGAGGGTCGGCGGGAGGACCGAGTAGATGGTGTCCCGATGCAGCTCGTCCTGCTTGGAGCAGATGAGGCCGCGGGGCTTGTTGAAGACAATGGTGGTGAAAACCCGGGCTTGGATGCGCTTGCCGTCCACCTTGACGAAGTCCCGCTCAGTGACGCGGGTTCCCGGGTTGAGGCAGGGCTCGCCGTTGATGATGACGTGGCCTTGCTGGATGAGGGTGTCACAGGCGCGGCGGGATCCGATGCCGCTGCTGGCGAGGAACTTGTTGAGGCGGGTGCCTTCAGGGACGGAGGACATGGCGAGGCGGGTAAAAACAGAAAAGGCGCAGGCCACCGAGGCCTGCGCTCACAAAACGAAACATCAGCCCGCGGAATGCGGACTATTCAGCTGGTTTGGTCTTCGGCAGACCGATTGGGCTGCGTCCGGCCTTCCAGGCACCGCGCTCACGGAGCAGCTTGATGCGCTCAAAACGCTTGAGAACCGAACGCGTGCCGCCGGCGGTGCCGCTGGCTTTGAGGGTGCTGTGCTTGGACATGGCTAGAGAATGTTGGGTGGATTACGATCGCGGGCGCGCAAGCTAGGAGGGCCACCCGCGAAATGCAACCGGAAAATCAGGGTGTTGGCGTGGTCGCCGTGGCTGACCACTCTGCCACCAAGAAAAACCCCGAATTGGCGGGGATTTCTGCGCTCAGATCATCCCGAGCTTCATTTTTCCCTCTTCGGAGATCATTTCCTGGTTCCACATCGGCTCCCAGACGAGTTCAACGCGGGCCTCGTCAATCCCGGCAAGGGTCATGAGCTTGGCTTGGGCGTCCGCGGCGATGACCGGTCCCATGCCGCAGCCCGGGGCAGTTAGGGTCATCTTCACGTTGGCAATGGTCTTGCCGTCCTCCTCGGTGAGGGTGCAGTCGTAGACGAGGCCAAGGTTGACGATGTCGACGGGGATTTCCGGGTCAAAGACGCCCTTGAGCTGGCCCCAGACTTGTTCCTCAAGGGGGGCGTCGCTGAGGGCGGCGGCGGCCTGTTTTTTCTCGTTAGGGTCGATGCCCAGCGCGTCGGCATCCTTCGCGGAAATCCGCGCGAGGCCTGAGGAGGTGGCCACCGTGAAGGTTCCGCCCAGCGTCTGGGTGATGACCACCGGGGTGCCCAGCGGCAGGGTGATGGCGTCCCCGGAAGGGATCTGGATGGCTTCGACTTCGCGGGAGAGGGTGATGTCCATGGGTTGGGTAGAGTTTGTTAGAAGTGGCTAGAAAACAGCAGGCAGCTTCAGGAGTCGAGCGGGACGATGCGGATTTTCCCTGCCGGCTGGGCCATGGATTGGGCCAGGGTGGGGGTTTGGGAGGCCGGCGTGGCTGCGGCGGGCTGGCCAAGGGCGTTTTGCAGGGCGCCCTCGACGAGTTGGCCGCAGTGGATCTTCATGGGCGGGAGCGGGCCGAGGTCGCCTGTGAGGTCGTCGGCGCGCAGGAGGCGCGCCTGTTCGAGGGTCTTGCCGCGCAGCAGCTCGGTGGCCATCGAGGCGACGGCCACGGCGGTCTGGCAACCAAACGACTGGAACGACGCGCGGTCGATGACTTTGTGGCCATCCTTTTCGGTGAACTTCAGCCACATGCGCAGCATGTCGCCACAGTCCGGCGAGCCGACTGTGCCGACCGCATCGGCGTCAGCCATCTCGCCCTGGTTTTTCGGATCCGCCAGAGCGTCGCGCATTTTTTCTTCAAAATCGGCCATGGGTGGACTCTCCGGCGTGCATGCCGGGAAGTCAATCCGCGCGGCCACCTGCCGGGTGCCAGTGAGTAATTGGTGGACACGCCGCACCCCTGCGGTTTCCTCTGGGGCCGCAGTATGAGCGACGGGAAAAACAACGAAATCCGCGGCGGCGCCAAAATGGCGCTGCTTGGATGGCTTGCCGGCTGGATCATGCGCCTCATCGGCATGACCTTGCGGGTGCAGGTCAGCGACCGCTGCGGCCTCAGCCGTCCGGGCGAGCTGCCCCAGGCGACCATCTACGCTCTCTGGCACAACCGGGTCTTTGCCGTCGCTCCGGTCTGGCGCCGGTTCTGCGGCCACCGCCGCGCGGTCGCACTGACCAGCGCGAGCCGCGACGGGGCGGCACTAGCAGCCGCTGTTGGAGTTTTGGGCATCGGCACGGTGCGCGGGTCGAGCTCGCGCCGCGGGGCGGCGGCGCTCGTGGCGCTGCGCCGGGCGATTCTAGCAGGGAGCGACGTTTGTCTAACACCCGACGGCCCGCGCGGCCCGCGTTACGATTTGCAGGGCGGGATCATCAAGCTGGCGCAGGCGACTGGCGCGCCGATCATCCCCATGCACATGGTTTTTTCGAACTGTTGGAGGCTGAGGAGTTGGGACCGGATGGTCATTCCGCGGCCGTTTAGCCGGGTGCGGGTTACCTTTGATGAGGCGCTTGCGGTGCCGGCGGATCTTGCCGATGCTGCCTTTGAAGCGTTGCGCGGGCAGCTTGAAGAGTGCATGCGCGCAGCCACCGACGATCTCCACATTCCCGCCATTCCCCGCAGAAAGAAGTCATGAGCAATTTTCAAATCATTGATGGCAAGGCAGTAGCAGCCAAAGTTCTGGACGAGTGCCGGCTCGAGGTGGCTGAGCTGCTCGCCGCGGGCATCCGCCCCGGCTTGGCGGTGGTGCTCGTCGGCGACGATCCGGCTTCCCACGTCTATGTGAGCTCAAAGGTGCGCACCTGCGGCGAGCTTGGCCTGCTTTCGCGCAAGATCGAGATGCCGCGCGAGACGACCCAGCAGGAGTTGTTGGAGGTTGTTAGGACGCTCAACGCCGATCCGCAGATCCACGGGATTTTGGTCCAGTCGCCGCCGCCGCCGCACATCGACGAGCACGCGGTCCTGCTAGAGATTGACCCGCGCAAGGACGTGGACGGCTTCCACCCGCAGAATGTGGCGCTTTTGGCGCTGGACGACGATTCGGGATTTGTGCCCTGCACCCCTGCGGGCTGCATGCGCCTGTTGCGCGAGTCGGGGATAGAGACTTCCGGAGCGGAAGCGGTCGTCATCGGGCGCAGCATGATTGTTGGCAAGCCGATGGCGCTCTTGCTCATGAACAAGGGCGGCAACGCCACGGTCACCGTGGCCCACTCTCGCACCCGCGACCTGGCCGCCGTCTGCCGACGCGCCGACATTCTCATCGCCGCCATCGGCAAACCCGAGTTTGTCACCGCCGAGTTTATTAGACCCGGTGCCGTGGTCATCGACGTCGGCGTCAACCGCGTGGCGGATCCCAGCAAGAAGAGCGGCTTTCGTCTAACTGGCGACGTGGCCTTCGCCGAGGTCGCGCCGCATTGCCGCGCGATCACCCCGGTTCCCGGCGGCGTGGGTCCGATGACCATCGCCATGCTCATGAAGAACACCATCAAGGCGGCGCGCCAGAGCGGGCGGTTGGCACCTGCGGGTGGCTAGTGTTGCCGGGAGTCTTGGGAGTTGAGCTTTCCGCGCGGTAGTTTGAGAGATGCGACAGGTGGGCTGCAGAAGCTTCACGGTCCTGCGCCAGCACGGCAGTCATCGGCAGATTGATCGGGGGACGTTACGCGCCATCCTGCGGCAAGCTGAAGTCACACCGGACGAACTGCCGAAACTCCTCTGATACCTCTTTCCGAAGCTCTGAGTCTCTGCGGTGAAAGAGCTCTATTAATTTCCCTCTGAACGAGGCTGGACGAGCAGGGCGATCTGCTCGCCGGGGCCGTGGACGCCCTCGATGAGGATGCCCTCAACGTCGGCGGTCTTTGACGGGCCGGTGATCCAGATGATGTTGGGCGCTTCGCCGAAGCGTTCGATGGCTTCCGGAATCGTGCGGAGGATTTCCGCCTCGGTGAGAACCGCGATGTGGACCCAGGGCGAGAGGGCTGCAAGGCGGTCGGAGGTGCGCAGGTCGTCTATGATGAGCGAGCCGCTCTCGGCGATGGCACCGCTGGCACGGGTGACTCCAAACTGGTAGTCATCGTAGCGGCCGCGCTCAAAGACGGTTTCGATTGTTAGTCCCGCGGCGGCGAGGGGTTGGCCAACAGTTGCCAGCAGTTGCGGGTCACAGTAGCCGTGGAGGAACCCGCGGGCGCGCAGGAAGTCAGCTAACAAGGCGACATCCTCCATGGGCCTTCCGCCAACAGAGTGGAGATTGCGGGAGAAAATTTCCCACAGGCTGCCCGCGCCAAGTCGCGCCTGGGCGTGGAGGACGTCGCTTGCATAGTCGGGAAGGGCGGCCGGAGAGGGCACCGTGGCAGTGGCCGCGGCGATCTTAGCCAAAATGGAATCGCGGGAGGATGGCATGGTCTGGGGCGAGTTTTAGCCAGATCGGCGGAGGCGCAAACCTAAAAATCGGATCAAGCACGGAGGGCATGCCCACGTAGAACCCCGTAGGCGGTTGGCGAAGAAGGGGGTTGCGCGGCGGCGATGATGGATTTTGTTTGGGCGGTTGCGCTTGCCAGGGGCGGCCTGCGGGGCTGTTTCCCCGAGCGCTGCGCCTGGGGCGGATGTGCCGCAGCGCCGACGGGTTCTGGTGGTGGATGACAACGAGGACGCGGCGAGGATGTTAGGGGTGCTTCTCTCCTTGGAGGGTTATGACGTGCTAACAGCCTTTGACGGGGTCAGCGCGCTTGAATTGGCGGTGGCGCGGAGGCCTGACATGTGCCTGTGCGACCTGGGCTTGCCTGGGATGGACGGGTTTGAGCTGGCTGAGCGGCTTGGGCGGGAGTTGCCGGAAGCGCTGCTGGTGGCGGTCTCCGGCTGGGGTCAGGAGGAAGATAGGCGGCGTTCGCGCGCGGCTGGGTTTAAGCACCATTTCGTCAAGCCCGTGGCGGTTCTGGCGCTTTTGGCGGTCCTCAGAGCCAGTTAGTGGGCGTCCTGAGCTTTTGAATTCCGACCTTGCACCTCGGGCGGTGGTTGCGGGATGGTGAGCCGGAGCGGAAATGGCGGAACCTAAAAACAAAAAGCGGCACGAGGAAAAGGAGCCGCCGCGGTGGTCGAATGAAGTGGTGGGCATCATTTTGATCCTTGCCGGGCTTTTGTTGTTCCTCTCGCTGCTGTCGTATTCGCCTAAGGATCTGCCACTTGGATGGCTGGGCAAGGATTTTGCCGCGGCGCCGGAGCGCACGGGACCGAGGTTGAACCTGTTTGGCCCGGTTGGTACGCTGTTGGGGCTGGCGCAGATTGTGTGGTTTGGGGCGGCGGGCTATCTTCTGGCTGTGGCGCTGATGTGGTGCGGGGTGATGAAGCTGCTGTGGGACCAGAAGCTGTGGCCGCGGCCGCTGCTTGGCATGGCCGTGCTTGTCCTCAGTGGTGCCGCTCTGCTGCACGTCATCGAGGTAATCTTTTCCGGCTGGACCGGGCGCTTCCTGATTCGTGGCCCGGGCGGCTGGTTTGGCTACGCGCTCAGCGAGTATGTGTTCTTCATGCTCGGCAAGGCGGGGGCGGGGGCGGTTCTCGGCTGCATCTATCTGGTAAGCCTGGTTGTGCTAACAGGCCAGGCGCCGCTCGGGTTTTCGAAAGGCTGTTGGGCTCTACTGGCTGGTGCTGTTCAAAGCTGGAAGGAGCGCAGCGCGCGCCAAGCGCAGGCCGAGGAGGCAAAGCGGCGGGCCAGCGAGCGGCAGCCGCGGCGGCGCCCGTCTGCGGAGGCGAAGTCCGTCGTGGCACCGGCGGCCGCGGATGACGGCCAGGGAGTGCTTGCCCTGAAGGAGGTTCCCGCGCCGCAGATTATCGATGCCTCGCAGCGTCGCAGCGATCGCCCGGAGCCGGGAGCCCGGCCGTTTGAACGGCGCAAGCAGCAGGAACATCAGTCCCTCAGCACCAACGCATATCGTGATTACGACCTGCCCGGCTTTGATCTTTTGGATGAGGAAGAGGAGGTTCCCGATGCGCCGGGTGCCAACCGCGACGAGCTGCTGGCCACCCAGCGGATGATCATTGAAACCCTGCGGGCTTTCGGCATTGAAGTCACGCCGGGGGACATCACCCGCGGCCCGACCATCACGCGCTACGAAATCTATCCAAGCACCGGGCTGCGGGTCAGCCGCATCTCGCAGTTAGAGGCGGACATCGCGCGGGCCACCAAGGCGGAGCGGATCAACATCCTTGCGCCGATTCCCGGCAAGGACACGGTTGGGATCGAGATAGCTAACAACGACAAGGTTTCCGTGCCGCTGCGCGAGTTGCTGCAGGATCCTGAGTTCCGCTCGGCAAAGAAGCGCATTCCGCTGGCGCTGGGCAAGGACGTGTATGGTAAGACGGTCATCGGCGACCTGGCCGCCATGCCGCACCTTTTGGTTGCGGGGGCGACCGGGTCGGGCAAGTCGGTGTGCATCAACTCGATCATTGCGAGCATCCTGTTCAAGTTTTCGCCGGACGAGCTGCGCTTCATCATGGTTGACCCGAAGGTGGTTGAAATGCAGATGTATTCCAAGCTGCCGCACCTGGTGGTTCCGGTGGTGACGGATCCGAAGAAGGTGGTTGCGGCCTTGCGTTGGACCGTCAACGAGATGGAGCGGCGCTACCGGATCTTTGCCAAAGTCGGCGTGCGGAATTTTGACTCCTTCAATGCGCGGGTGCGCCCTGCCGCTGCGGCGGTTGTTGAGGAGGAGGAAGTTGCCGAGGAGGACGAGCCGCCGGTGGATGACGCTCATCTGGATGACATTGCCGCGGCACTTGCCTCCGGCGACCTGGGCCCGGAAGCGGAAAATGAGGACGAGGAGCTTGAGCTTGACGAGGTCCCCGACCGCTTTCCGTACATCGTGGTCATCATCGACGAGCTGGCCGACCTGATGCAGACCGCCCCGGCGGACATTGAAATGTGCATTGCACGGATTGCCCAGAAAGCGCGTGCCGCGGGGATCCACCTCATCGTGGCCACCCAGACGCCGCGGGCCGACGTGGTCACCGGGATCATCAAGGCTAACATCCCGTGCCGGATCGCCTTCCAGGTTTCCTCCGCGCTGGACAGCCGGGTGATTCTCGACAGCAAGGGCGCGGAAAAGTTGGTCGGCAAGGGCGACATGCTCTATCTGCCGCCCGGCTCGGCCAAGCTTGAGCGCTCCCAGGGAGCTTTTGTTTCCGACGAGGAGGTTGAACGCCTGGTTGCCCACTGCTCGAGCAACGGCCGCCAGCGCTTTGAGGCGGACATCCAGCGCAGCATCGAATCCGGGGACGCGGGGGATAATGGTGACGATGTTTCCGATGCCGACGAGGAAATCCTGCAACGCTGCATCGAGGTGATCATGCAGGAGGGCAAGGCAAGTACCTCGTTGCTGCAGAGGCGCTTGCGTCTCGGCTACACGCGCGCCGCGCGGATGATCGATGTGCTTGAACAGCGCGGCGTCATCGGCCCGGGCGACGGGGCCAAGCCGCGCGAGATCATCGGCGGGGGCGCGCGCTCCTAACAACCATGAGCGCTTTCGAGCTGCATCCGCGTCTAGCAGCCGGCGGGCACCCGCTCGGGATGTTGGAGAATTGCCAGCTACTGCTAAAAGACAACGCACACTTTGCCTGGTTCATCCTGGTTCCCGAGGTGGACGTCGAGGAGCTCCACGAGTTGTCGGCCGACGAGTATGCGCGGATTGGCAAGGCGGTGCGTGAACTGTCAGGATTTGTTAGCCGCCACTTTGCGCCGGACAAGGTCAACGTGGCCGCCATCGGCAACCAAGTGAGGCAGATGCATGTCCACGTGGTTGGGCGCTGGACGAGCGATCCGGCGTGGCCGGGAGTGGTCTGGGCCAGCGAGGCGCGCCAGCCGTATGCGCCCGAGGAGGTCGCGCGGATTGTTGCGCTGGTGGCGGGCGAGCTGGGATGTGGTGCTTCCCGCTGGGGACCTGCTTGACCGATGCTGGGGTGGAAGGCTAATTCTATCCGCCGCCGAATTCGCGGCAACCCTCCCAAGCAAGATTTTCCTAGCAACCCGCAATTTCCCCACAGGTGATGATCCCACGTCCATTTGCGCGCCTTGGCGCCACCCTCGCATGCCTTGCCGCTTCACTGTCGTGGCTCAGCGCCGCGGTGGAACCCTTTGACATTGCCAAGGAGCGCAGTTGGAACTTCCTCAACCTTGGCGAGTTTCCCGGGACCTATGTGAAGGTCGAGGGCGGCCAGGTGTTTGTGAAGATGGCCGATGGGGTCGTGCGGCAGTTCAACGCGGGCCAGGGGGACGCGCTCACGGGATCGTTCCTGCAGCGCGCGGTGGCCAAGATTCCCGCCAATCCTAGCAATCCCGAGCCGGGCAGTGGGGATGGACCGCTGATTTCCATCAGCGCGCAGGATTTGGCTGTTGGGGCGTTGAAGGCCTGGCCTAACAAGGGCCGGCTCGGCGGGTCGTTTTTGGCGATGAACCAAGCGCCGCAGGTGGCGCAGGTGGCTGGGCGCAAGGCGGTGGTCTTTGAGCACGCGCCGTGGCTGCTGCCGCTGGACTACGAGACGATGGTGTCGGATTTCCACATGCCCAAGCAGGTCATCGGCGGGGAGCCGATCACGGTGGTCGCGTGGGTGCGCAACGCGGGCGCGCCGATCGAGCGCGAGACGTTTTTCTCCTGGAGCGCGAAGGACTGCGGGGAGTTAGACGGGCCTGATTTCAGCTACGGTGCCTATGAGGCGATGCAGTGGTATAGCGAGAAGATGCATTTTCCGCGTGCGCGCTTCCCGAAGCTCTACGAGTGGCAGCAATTGGCCTTCGTCATCACGCCTAGCGGCAGCCGCTGTGAGATGAAGATCTTCGTCAACGGCGAGCTAACAGCGACCAAGCAGGTGAACAAGCCGGCGGAGAAGTTTCTAACAAACAACCTGGTGTTTCTCGGTTGCGCCTGGGAGGCATGGTGGGGTGGCAAGTGGGCGCCGCGGCCATCGCGGCCGTACAGCGGAGCGATGGCGGGCCTGCAGGTGTTTGGGCGGGGCTTGAGCCAGGAGGAGATCCGCAAGCTTGACCTGAATGATGCGGCGTATGGGCCGGTGCCGGCGCATATTTCCCACGAGGCGACGCCGGCGGGCAAGCTGAGCTGGAAGTCCGGGGCGGTGACTAACACGGGTGGCTACAAGGTGTATTTCGGCAGCGAGCGCGAGCTGGTAGAGAAGCGTGACGCGAAGGTGCTGCGCACGCCCACGGCGGTGGCGGGCACGAGCTTTGACCCGGGTGCGCTGGAGGTTGGGCGGACGTATTACTGGCGGGTGGACCAGGAGGGTGCCAAGAGCGCCTCGGCGGTGTGGTCCTTCACGGTGGCCAGCGGCGGGGCGGCGGTGCCGTTTCCGGCGGACAAGAGCGCGCATGTGATGACGACCCACGAGCGGCTGGCATGGACGCCCAATCCGGATTCGACCGCGCAGGTGCTGCATTTTGGCAGCGACCGCGAGGCGGTGTTAGCCGGCAAGGCGGCCAACGCGAAGCTGCGCAGTGACGCGGACGAGGCGTTCATCCCCGTCGACGTGAAGCTAGAGAAGCTTGAGCCGGCAACGACCTACTACTGGCGCGTCGAGCAGGTCGGTGTGGCGGGTGCGGACGCGGCGGCGGGGCTGTGGTCGTTCACGACCGGGAAGTACGACTTGGCGTTTGACGGATTTGTTAGCGAGCCATTCCCCAAGTCGATTCCGCAGGACGGTTTCTACGACCGTTTGATGGACCTGGATGGCTATCCGATCATCAGCCCGCCGGGAAACCACGACCTGCACCTGCGCGCGTCGCGGCATGCGTTATTCAAACTGTTTGATAACCGGCCTGACCTTGTGACCACCCTGCAAGGGGCCAACGCGGCAACTCATCTAGCGAGCCGCCTGCACCGTGCGTGGGGTTGGAGTCCGTTTGTGTGCAGTTCGTACGGAGAAGGGGAGGCGATCCTGCGCGAGGGAGGGATCCTGCTCCATGAGACCGGCCACCAGTTCCACATGCAGGGCGCGGAGATGTTGGACAGCGAGTTTCGCGACAAGTTAGGCGAGGCATTCACCACCGGGCGGCGCGAGGGGCTGTGGGCCGGCGACTACGGCGGCAACAACCTGTGGGAGTGCGTGGCGGTGTGCGCGAGCTGGTGGGTCAATGACATGGCCCAGGACGAGGGTGACATGCGCACGCGTGAGGTTTTGCGTCTCAATGACCCGCGCCTCCACGACCTGGTCGCGCAGTATTGGTCCGGGGACACCATCGTGGAGCTTGATCCAACCGAGCAGGCCGTGGTGGCTGCCGACGGGACGCTGAGCGCGTGGGGCAACATTGGCGGCATCGAGTATTTCCGTCCCAACGCCGGCTGGCGGTTCTATCAGCGCACGACCGGCACCTTCACCCCGGTGGCAGGCAGTCCAAAGCAAGTCAGCGTGGATGGCGTGGCGGCAATCGGCTTGGCCGCGGGCGACAAGCTTGGGTGGGACAAGAAGACGTGGGACTCGCTGGACGGAGCGCGGCCGTGGGCGGTCGAGGCGTGGCTCAATGGCGCGGCCGGAACCACTGGCGAGCAGAGCGTGGTTGCCTGGGGGCCTGCCGGTGCGGGTGGCATCGAGTTGAAGTGGGGCGCGGGCAAGCACGGGCCGGGCTGGCATCATGTGGTGTGGGTCTACACCGGCACGGAGCTGCAGGTGTTTGTCGACGGGGTGTTGGAGAGCAAGTCGGCGCAGGTTCTGGCGCTGGCCAAGGATGCGAGCATCAGCGTGGGCGGCGGGTTTGCCGGGGCGGTCGGCCATTTGCGGATTTACAACAACCTGATGGGCGCGCTGAAGATTGCCCAACTGTTTGCCAAGGACTCACCCGCCTATCAGCGTGACCTGCTCGCGGTGGCTGGGCGGCTGGCGGTCAACCTGGACGCTCGCCTGTTAGCGCCGCCGCATGACGTGACCACGTCGGTGTTTTTCCCCAAGGCGCTCAACAAGCCGTGGCTGCGCAGCTGGGTGAACCGCGGGGTGTTAGGCGGGAAGTTGTTCAACGAGGCGAGTGCCACGGAGACGAGCCAACCGCTTGTTGGGGTGGTGCACGGGGTGGAGGCGCTGTCGTTCAATGGGACGAGCCGGATGATCAGCGACTTCCGCGGCCGCGGATTGAGCGGCGGCAGTGTTGAGATGTGGGTCTATGTCGAGAAGGGATCAGAGAGCGCAACGGTGATGCAGTGGGGGCCATGGGGCGTGCCAGCCAGCGTGATTCCCGCCGGTGGCTGGCACCACGTGGTGGCGGTGTTTGACAAGACAGCCACGCGTGTTTACGTCGACGGGAAGGAGAAGTCGGCCGCGGCCGTTCCCACCAGTCCGGGTGAGGCGGATCAATTGGTCCTTGGTGCCGGAGCGGGAGTGCCGCTCAGCAAAGGGCTGCGCGGTGCGATCGCCTGGCTGCGCGTCCACGAGGGGATTCTGGATGCGGCCAAGGTGGCCAGCAACCGCAGCCTGAGCACTTTGGCCCGCGCGCAGATTGCCAGCCCGGCACCGGCGAGCACGGTGGTTGCCGAGCGCCAGCCGGGGCTCGGGTGGCAGAGCGGCCTTGCGAGCCCAACAGCGGATGTCTATCTCGGAACCGACGCGGCCGCCGTGGCCGCCGCGGACCGCAAGAGCCCGCTCTATCTGGGTGTGAAGAAGCCCGCCGAACTGCGACCAGCCCTCAAGCCGGGCACCCGTTACTTCTGGCGGGTGGACACGCTTGACCAGGGCGGGAAAATCCTGGCCGCCGGCGAGGTGTGGAATTTCCACGTCGCCGAGGGGAGCGTGGTCAATCTTGATGCCGCCGTTCTGGGCACCGGCCCGCTCCAACAGTGGGCTAACACCGGCACCGCCGGCGGAGCCTTCGCGCCCGGCAGCGAGCGCGACACCTGGCAGCCCGAGGTGGTTTCCAAGCTTGGCGTCAAGGGCGTGGACTTCTCCGGCAGGAAGTCCCTGGTGTCCTCCTTCCCGGCACCGGATGTCCTGTTGGGAACCGGGCCCTTCACCGTGGTGGTGCGCGCGTTTTGTACGGACACCCGGGGTCTTGAGCGCGAGCAGACGATGTTCGGCTGGGGCCGGCGACCGCAGGGGCGGGCTGAGTTCTGTTGGGGGACGCATCCGCAGAAGGGCGCCTTCGCCGGCGGCCCTAACATCGAGTTCGGCTACAAGGGTCCTGCGACTGAAAACGACCGGATGAAGCACAACGCGCCGGTGTTAGACGGATGGCGGCACATCGCCTACACGTACGACCCGGCCAAGAAGGAGCTTAAGATCTATGTTGACGGAGTGCTCAACCGCAGCGAGACGGTGGAGTTGAAGATTCCCGCCGGGGAGTTGATTTGCCTGGGCGGTGTCCGCACGGGCAAGTTGGCGGACAACCCGTTTGCGGGCCTGATCGGCGAGTTGGCCATCGCGCCGCATGCGCTGAGCGGCGAGCAGATCGCCCACCTTGCCAAGGGCAGCGACCTGCCGCCGCAGGTCGGCTGGCTCGTCGAACTGGATGCCGCGGCGCTGCCGGAAGGCAGGCTGGCCAGCTGGCCTAACAAGGGAAAGTTGGGCGGCCAGTTCGGGCTTGTCGAGGAGGTGCTTGAGGCGAACAAGGTGGAGGAGGTTGCCGGTCGCAAGGCGGTGACTTTCAACGGTCGGACGAACTTTTTGAAGTCCAGCGTGAACACGCCACCAAGCGTGACGGGCGATCGTCCGGTGAGCGTCGAGGCGTGGGTTTACAATCCCGGTCTCGGGGATGCGGAAACGATCCTTGGCCTGGCGCCGCAGGTGGCAATGAAGTCCTACCTGCACGAGTCGGTCAACCGCGCGGCCAACTTCAACTATGGCAATGCCAAGGACAGTGAGCGCGACAGCCGCCCGGGATTGTTCAGCACCGGCACGTCGACTCGCAACATCGGTTGGAAGACCGAGGCGCCCGAGCCCAACAAGTGGGTGCACCTCGCCTGGGTGTCCAGCGGCGGCTATCCCGGGACCTTCAAGGTGTATCAGAATGGCAAGCTCGTCGCCGAGCGCGCGTTTTACACGACGGACACCATCGGGGGCTTCCCGATGCACATCGGCGCCGCCTGGAACACCGCGCGCGGCACGATGAGTCCGTTCTCCGGCTCGCTGGCGCGCCTGCAGGTGTTTGACTACGCGCGCACGCCTGAGGAGATCGCCGCCGCGGCGGCGAAATAACGCCAGCCTCCAACAAGTTAGAATGCGCACCCGCTGAAGGGTGCGGCATTTTTTCTGTGGAAATTCATCAGTCTCTCGCCGAGGGGGAAAGCGCCATGAGCTCCGCCACCGTGATCTTTCCGCACCAGCTCTTCGCGGAGCATCCCGGGGTCGCGCACGGACGCCGCGTTCTGCTGGTGCAGGACGGGTAGTTCTTCGGGGGCGACAGGCACTTCCCGGTGTCCTTCCACAAGCAGAAGCTGGTCCTCCACCGGGCGTCGATGCTGGCCTATGCCGACGAGCTGCGGGCAGCCGGCCACGCGGTCGAGCTGACTGATAGCTATCAGAAGGCGCTGCCCGCCGGGCTAACAGAGCTGCACCTCGCCGAGCCGCACGATTTTTTGGTGGCGAAGCGGCTGCGGCGGTTTGCGCAGGTGCGGGGGATCGCGCTGCGGATCCATCCGAGCCCGGGGTTCCTGTCTCCGGCGGAATTTTTGGAGGAGCACATTGGGCGGCGGAAGAAGCCGTTCATGGCGGCCTTCTATCAGGCGCAGCGGAAACGCATGGGCATCCTGATTGACGCAGAGGGCAACCCGGAAGGCGGGAAGTGGTCGTTTGACGAGGAGAACCGGAAGAGGCTGCCGAAGGGTCACACGCCGCCCGCGGCACCAGCCGCGCCGTTCAACCGGTATGTTGAGGAGGCAATCGGCTGGGTGGAGGAGAAGTTCCCCGGCAATCCGGGCAGGACGGAGAACTTCCGCTACCCGGTCACCCGCGCGGACGCGAGGGCGTGGCTGCGGGAGTTCATCGCGGCGCGCTTCGCGGACTTTGGCGCCTACGAGGATGCGATCGCCACGCGCCATGCGTTCATCAACCACTCGGTCCTGACGCCGGCGCTCAACATCGGCCTGTTGACGCCGCAGGAGGTCGTCGCCGCCGCCATGGCGGCGCGCGGGATTCCTATCAATTCGCTAGAGGGGTTCATCCGCCAGGTCATCGGCTGGCGCGAGTTCGTGCACGGGATCTACCGGCACCGCGGCAGCGCAATCCGTAACGCTAACTTTTTCCAACACACGCGGCCGATCCCGCAGGCGTTCTACGCTGGAACCACCGGCATTCCGCCGATTGACCGCATCATCCGGCAGCTCCACGACGAGGCGTACTGCCACCACATCGAGCGGCTGATGGTCGTTGGCAATTTCATGCTCCTGTGCCGGTTTGATCCCGCCGCCGTCTACAAGTGGTTCATGGAGTTTTTCATTGATGCCTACGACTGGGTGATGGTGCCCAACATTTTCGGCATGTCGCAGTTTGCCGACGGCGGAACGTTCACGACCAAGCCGTACATTTCCGGCTCCAACTACGTTCTGAAAATGTCCGACGAGAAGCCCGGCCCGTGGACCGAGACCTGGGATGCCCTGTTCTGGACCTTCGTCGCGGACCACGACGCGCTGTTTCTCGGGAATCCGCGCTCCTCCATGATGGCAAGAAGCTGGCACCGGTTTTCGGCTGAGAAGCAAGACCACCTGCGTGAGGTCGCAACCCGGTTCCTGGAGGGGTTGGGGAGTCCAAAGTCTGAAGGTCTGAAAGTCGAAGATCGGGAGTAAGAGGTCCCGGAGGGACAAGAGACATGGTCGGGCTGGGCATATACCCACGTGCAGCCCGCGGAAGCGCGCAGCCGAGCTGACATGCCCCCCAGGGACATGGGTCGGCTATTGCGTCCCGGAGGGACACCAGAACTTAGCCGGGGGTTAGCGCGTACCCGCAGCCCACCGGGGATAGGATCCCAAAAAAATCATGCGCCCAGGAGGGCCGCGAGAGGTTGGAACGGATGATCGACGCTGCGGACGATGAGGTCGAGGGACCTCGCGTGGAGCTTTCGGGACCGCCTCAAGCTCAAGCCTCCCGGGGCGGCTTCTTTCGGCTCTCCGCGATTTTTAGTGGGAAATGTGGGCCACAGGCCAACCGCGGACTGCTGTAGCAAAGCTACCGCTGTGATGCTCGCAGCTCGCTGCGGCATGCCCGGGGGGGAGGCTCCCGCCTGCTCACCCGCGGCGGTCCATTGCTTCTTCCGCGCTGCCACGGAGGGAGCGTTGAATGAGTGAGCGGAGCGGGTTCCCGCCAGCAAGCTGGACCGCTCACAGCGGTAGCAAGCTACACCAGTCCACGGTGGCCTGCGGCTCACCCCAGAAGTATGTCTGAATCTATGATGGTCTTTAGAATCACGAGTCCAAACTCACCGGAAACGTCCGTGTCTGAAACAAGGATGACCGCGCATTTGGATCCGGTCTTCAACCCGGCATCTGCAATGACTACGAGTTGCTTCTGAAGTTCGTTAAGCGTCATCACCTGTCTCGACGGTCCACTGCCGATGGCTACCTGATCACCTGACACGTGAATCATGATTGGGCATCTTGGGGAGTCTTTCAACGGGGACGAACGAAAGCCTGTGTGCGAGACGGGACTCTGCTACGAAAATCTCAAGGGCCTCCACGAAAGCGTGGGAATTAGTGATTGAACCCTTGCCGATCCTTACGGTGATCCGCCCCGTCTTTGACCGGCTCTTGGCTGTCTAGCGCCACGCCTTGCGGCTTTCTGTGCTTGGAGGTGATCCATTCATCAACATCAGCCGCTGTAAATACATCGGGCTGCTTATGCCATGTCCTATCTGCCGGGTCGTAAATGAAGGTAGCGGCACCGCAGAACAGTTCAGGTCTCCATCTGACGGCGAGCGAGCGCATTTTCCTCTGTGACGTCTGCTGCCAGACATAAGAATCCGGAAGAACTCAGGGAATTCATGACAGCCTCCGAGGAGAGAACTTTACAGCCAATAAGGGCGGTTCCTGACCACGTTGCGTTGATCGATAGGATGATTGGGCGGTTGGGGTTCTCGGCAACGTAATCCGCCAAATTATTCTCAAGTGGCTTCCAGGTTCCCGCCAGCGGATAGGGGTCCGATTTCTCCGCAGGGTTCAGTTCCGAGGGGGCGCCCCGAGTGTTCTTCGAGTCGCAGCACGACAAGCATGCAGCGAAGGAAATGATAATGATTTTGGGGATCTTGATCACAGCCGAACGATGAGGAGTGGAGCCATCTGCCGGGAGTAAACCTCCGGCGGTGGGTTGAAGGCTGCAATGACGGAGCTCATTTGCCGCCGGTCGTTGTTGGTTGAATAATCCCAGAGTGCCTCGGCCCTCCGATAACTAGCGTCAAACGCAGCTGTGTCATCCAACAGAGTGATCAGAATGGAATAGGCAATATTAGATGATTCGGGATCGAGAAGTCGTTCGAGCCAAGCGTCCGCCGCCTCGCTACCCCTCTTCTGCCGGATCAATTCAAGCGCGTGTGGTAGTTCATTGCTGAGGATGGCCGAGTAAAGATGGCGCGCATTTCCTATGGCACAAGTGGTCGATCCGCCGCTTCCCGAGGCGAACAACCAAGTGTGGCGATGACCCATGTCGCCCTTGTGCTTGTCGTAGAATTGGCTGAGCTCGGTTTCCTTGACCTTGCTACTTTGTATCCAGAATATGCGCGACGAAGATTTGATTCGTCCACATGTCGTGCAGACCTCAGCGCCGCCAAAGAAGCCATCGCCCGACCATGCCAAGAACGCAATGATCAGGACGCTGGACAACCCAACGAATTGAAAGAGCCTTCGCCAGCGCTTCATGATTCCTCAGCGAACAATTTTTTGGATCCCGCGAGAGGTGATGTCCGACGGGATGATGGGTTGAAGGTGGGCGGAAAAGTGCTGAGAGCCAAGGATTTGTTTCGGGGCGGGTGAGTCGGATGTTCTTGACGGGGAAAACTCCGGCAGCCCAAGTAGCTTGTTGATGATAAGTTTATTTCGTGGTTGGTGCATGGGATTGGCGCTGTTGGGTTCGGTGCTGCTGGTGCAGGCTCAGGAGGCACCGCCGGAGTATGATCCGCTAGGCGATGGGGACTTGCCGCGGCTGATCCGGGTGCAGGCGGAGTTCATTGAATTGCCGCATGAGAGCATGACCGGGCTGCTGGCTGAGCCGCGCAAGGGTGGCAATGACACCGACTTGCGCAAGCGCGTAGGCGAGCTGGTCGCGGCGGGCAAAGGGCGGGTTGTGGAATCGATGATCTGTGTGGCGCGCAGCGGCTAGAGGGCAACGTCTGAATCGTTTCAGGAATACATCTATCCTACCGAGTATGATCCGGGGGATGGTCTCGAATCGACCATGCCGCTTAACGGCCTTCCGGGCGGCGTGGCGACACCGACCGCTTTCGAGACCCGGAATGTTGGATGTGCGTTTCTGATTGAGCCCACTTCGGGAATAAACAATTACTTCATCGATTTGCGCTTGGAGCCGGAAATCATCTATCACGTTCGCAATGAGGTCTGGGCAGAGTGGAAGGGCAAAGAAGGGGACAAATCCATGAAGATGCCGATCTTTTACTCCCTGAAGCTGAACACATCGGCCACCTTGGCGGTCGGCCAGCCGCTGATGATTGGCGCCTTATCGCCAAAGAACGAACAAGGGGTTCCGGATGAAAACCGGAAACTCATGGTGTTTGTCCGTGCGGAGGTTCTTACCGTTGGACGCTGATACCAACGCCGTTGGCGTTGTCAGGATGACCCTTGTTCTGAAGGAACGCCGTATATTGTGGCACCACCAACCCGCGCCCGAGTGATGCAGCGTTCCTTCAGAACGCATCCGATTCGTTCCGATTTCCCTGGGCTGCACCCCGGGCTGGTATGCGTTGCCCCTTTGGGGCGGGGATGGGCATAATAACGTGCCATTCGGAATAGTCCTCATCCTTCCCGCTCCTCCCTTCTCCAAATTCTTCCTCCTTGACGGGACAAACCCCGGCAGACCAAGTATCTCGTTGATGATAAGTTCATTTCGTGGTTGGTGCAGCGGGTTGGTGCGTTGGGTTCGGTGCTGCTGGTGCAGGCACAGGAGGCGACTCCGGAGTATAACCCGCTGGGCGATGGGGACTTGCCGCTGCTGATCCGGGTACAGGCGGAATTTATTGAATTGCCGCACGAAACGATGACCGGGTTGCTGGCTGAGCCGCGCAAGGGCGGCAATGACACCGACTTGCGCAAGCGGGTAGGCGAGCTGGTCGCCGCGGGCAAAGGGCGGGTGGTGGAAACGATGATTTGTGTGGCGCGCAGCGGTCAGAAGTCGACTTCTGAGTCGTTGCAGGAATACACCTATCCTGCGGAGTATGATCCGCCAGTGTCGCCGCCTGCAAAGGACGGCGTGCCGCTTGGCGGCTTTCCGGTCACGCCTGGGATTCCAACGGCCTTTGAAACCCGGAATGTTGGGTTCACGTTTGAAATTGAGCCAACCTTGGGACTAACCGATCACATCATTGATTTGCGCTTAAACCCGGAGATCATCTATCACGTACGCAACGAGGTGTGGGCTGAGTGGAAGGTGGAACACGGCAATGCTTTAGTGCAGCTGCCGATCTTTTACTCCCTGAAGCTGAACACCGCAGTCACCTTGGTTGCCGGCCAGCCGCTGATGATTGGTGCCCTATCACCAAGGAACGAGCAAGGGGTCCCGGATGAGAACCGAAAACTCATGGTTTTTGTTCGTGCGGAGGTTCTCACGATTGGACGCTGAGAGGCGGAATCGCTGCTTTTAGAGACGATGAAAAGTTGGGTTTCCTATCTCGTGTGGCTTGCCATGTCGGTCACGCTTGCCGCCCAGGGACCAAGGATGACGATCCGCGGCACCCAAACGGTCATGGAAGTCGATCAGGCGGAAGTGACCGTGCGAATCGTCGGCGGGGTGGTGGAAACGGTGATGGAATTGCGCTTCCGCAACCCGATGGAGTGGATGGTCGAAGGTGAGTTCATGCTCCCGCTGCCCGCAAACGCCACGGTTTCGAGCTATGCCCTGGAGGTCAATGGAGACCTGCGCGAGGCGGTGGCTGTGGAAAAGGAACCGGTTTGGCACGCCTATAAGACGGTCAAACCGCAACTGGTCGATCCCGGGGTCGCTGAGCGTCAGGATGGGAATGTCTACCGCACGGTTTTTTCTGTGCCCGACAATGGGACCAGGAGCATGCGCATCGGCTACGTGGAAAAGTTGGCCCAAGGGCCGGGCGGCTGCCGGTATCACTTACCTTTGGCGTACCAGGGAGTTCTCGCCAGTTTCCGCTGCCAGATTATCGGTGGGGGGGATGCGGTGCTGAAGCTAACCGGCGACACCCCGATTTCCTTCAAACTCGATGCGGGTCTTCAGGTGGCAGAGGCCCAGTCGGTCATGCTCGCGGGTGGGTTGGAAGTTCTCATTGCCGTGCCTGACGGGCCGCAGGTTTTTCTCGAGCAGGCCGGGGAGGGTGATGACCTGTTGTTTTTGATTTCTGACTATGTTCCGCAGAATGAGTCAGTCGCGCGTCCAGCCCCGGCCGAGGTCCGGCTGTTCTGGGATGCCTCCGAGTCCGCGGCGGACCGGGATCAGGCAAAAACTCTTGCATTGTTGGATGCATGGCTGAAGCACCTTGGTAATCTTGAGGTTGAATTGGTGCTGCTACGGGATCAACCGGAGGTGGCCGGCCGCCACGCGATTCGCAACGGTGACTGGGCCACTCTGAGGAATGCTCTCGCAGCAGTGGATTACGACGGCGCTCTGGCGTTGGGATCGATTGCGTCCAGCAAACCCGACGTCGATTTGCTCGTCTATGCCGGCAATGGCGTGGCGACGCTGGGTGCGATGCCCGCTCCACCGCAGCGTCCGCTTATTTTCCTCCAGAGTGGCAAATCCTCCGCGGCCCTGCACCGCGCGGTCTGGCAAAGCGGCGGCGCAGAGGTGGATGTGGCGCACGTTCCCGTACCTGACGCGCTGAAGACCTTGGTCACCACAACGTTGCGGGTGATCAGCGTCGCCGGGGACCAGCTCGCTGAACACCTCGTCGACGATGAAGATTTGGCACCAGGCCACTTCCGCGTGATTGGCAAAATAAAGGCACCACTCCAGCCGAGTTTTATCGAACTTGCCTATGGCGTGGGTGCCGAGGTGCGGGTCCGGCGGAAAATCCCGCTTCCGTCTGAGGCGACCACCGGCACGCTCATCCGCCGCCTGGTTGCGCAGAGGGTCTTGCGTGACATGGAAAGCCAGCCAGTGGTCGACCGCGACGCGCTCATTGCCCACTGCAAGCGCCATTCGTTGGTCAGCGAAGTAACGTCACTCATTGTCTTTGAGCGCTTTGAGGATCATGTCAGGCACCGCGTTCCGCCGCCGGAGCCCCAACAGCTGGCTCTATATGAGCAACAACTTGCTCGGGAGGGGTCATCGTTGGAAGAGCTCGCCCCCTCATGGCGAATCCGGCTTCAGCGGCATGCCGACTTGTTTCCCGGCTACGAAAGCAGACTTTTTCCACGCCTGCGTCAGGTGGCCATCTGGAAGCGCTCAATCGAATCCGTTTTCCAACCTGAGGAGCTCGACGCAGAGGCCTTTGGCGTCGTCGCCGGATGGCACGACCGGGCGCGGGCCCTCCTTGAACGCGGTGGACGTCTGAAGACTTCCACCGAGTATGCGCAATGGCGGGAGGAAATCGACCAACTTGACAAGCTAGGGCCGGCGCTTTCCACCACCCGCGTCAAGCAACCCGGCCAGGGCAAGCCCTTGGTGGTTTCAGTTCGCGGCGCGGTTGAAAATCCCGGCATCGTCCGTGGCAATCCGGGCATGACTCTGCTCAAAGCCGTTGAGCAGGCTGGCGGGCCCCTTGCGATCATCGACCTCACCCGCATCGGCCTGTACCGCAATTCCGGCAAAGTGCTCTTTAATCCGCGCAATAAGAATTTTGAGGACCCGGTCTTGGCACCCGGGGACATGATCGTGGTGGAGGATATGGATGGGGATTTCGGCCCCGTGGATCCATTTGCAGATCGCTTCCAAACCGCCAAAGACGCGCCGGCACAGAGCCAGCATGATATCTGGATTCCGTCTAACAGCGGCGGCGAATCGTATGGAAACAACTTGGGCTTTCGCGGCGGCGGCGATGGCCGGCGGGCCGCTGCGGAGCCAATCCTTCTGACCGATCCGACGAATGCCCGGATGCCGCAGCTTGACGATTTCAGAAAGCAGATTATCCAAGGGGACAGCCCGTACTCTGCCTATAGGAAATTGAGGGCCGGCCGCCGCCTCCCCGCCCTGTTCCATATCGAAGCGGCACGCATTCTTTTTGCCAAGGGCCACCACGAACTTGCTTGCCGGACGCTTTCCACCCTGGTCGACCGCGGCCGCGGGGGCACTGAGGCGCTGCTTGCCCATAGCTTTTGGCTCAACGAGTTCGGCCAAATTGACCAAGCCCGGGCGCTCCTTGCCGAAATCTTCGACGATCAAGGTGGCGCACGCCTCGCCCTTGCACGCGCCGAGCTGGCCACCGACTCTCAACAGGCCGCCGACATCCTCTCATCCCTGCTTACGCGCAAGAGGTTCAGCAATCACCGTTACAACCGCTGGGTCGCGTTGGTGGCGCTGACCGAGCTCAACCGCCTCCAGCCCAGCACCCACCCGTTCGGCGGTGAATTTTCCAAGGATCTCGACGCGGATCTCCGGATTACGGTCATCAGCGAGTCTACTACCTGTGCCGTCAACACCCTGAGCATCACTGAGCCCACCGGCGAAACATTGAGCTCCGGCCAAAGCTCCACCGGAGGAATTGTGACCAGCGAGGACGGCGTGACCGAATTTATCCTCCGCCGCGCTGTCCCAGGCACCTACACCGTCAAATGCTTCGCGGTCTCCGACACGACCCTGCGGATCGCTCTTCACACCGACTGGGGGCGCCCGGAGCAAACTTCCCTCCGCGTCACCCGCTTCGTCACCGGATCCAAGGAGGCCCAAGGAGTCGCCACTCTTGAATTCACCTTCAGGCCGGAGAATTGAAAGAAGGAGTCGAAAGTGCTTGGCGGCACCTCCACGTCCCGGAGGGACAAGAGAAGTTAGCGGGCCAGCGGCATGGGTGCTCTTGTGCCGCAGGGACGGGGGGCTCGCCTCTTGCGTCCCGGAGGGACACCAGAACTTAGCCGGGGGTCAGCGTGTACCCGCGCGCAGCCCCCGGAACAGGTTCCAATAATAAATCATGCGCCCCCATCGGGAAGTAGTCCAAACGGGACCGCAATGCCCTCAACGGGGCGGAGATTCCAGCCCGGGGCTGAGGTACTCCGATGCCCCGGGTGAGGCACCAAAAAACCGCGGCCTGATTGGCCGCAATAGAGCGCCCGCAGATCACACGCGCGTCGCAAGCGGCAAGGAGCGGCGGACTCCGATCCGCCCCAAGGAGCGGCGGACTCCGATCCGCCAGTGCCTGAGAGAGCCAATGGAAAGAGGAATCCGCTTTTCATTGTCCTCCCAGGGCCGGGCGATTCGGAGATCGCCTCTCCTTGA